>Ga0214543_1000021_pt1 | contig 249855 bp, 139 predicted proteins | sample CNSS2metaG_FD_160094 | JGI IMG/M metagenome (GOLD analysis project Ga0214543, IMG submission 160094) | Root nodule microbial communities from cowpea collected in UCLA plant growth center, Los Angeles, California, USA - CNSS2 | ecosystem: Host-associated > Plants > Roots > Nodule | place: USA... | reverse complement strand
ATTCAGGGGGAGAGAAAAAAAAAAAAGAACAAACAAAAATATAGAAAACCAAAAGCTGAAAAATGGGAAAATAAGGGATACGAAACAACATACACATCTAAAAGGCTGTTATCTATGAGCAGCTTCTTCAGCTCGAGGGCAATTTTGATAGCTACATGGTTTGGAATCTGAAATAAAGAAGCTAGTAATAAATTATTTGGCAAACTCAACTCCAATTCATAGACATCAAAACAAGAACATATCTAAGCAATCCCTAAAGTAACTTAAACGAAAAGAAACAAATAAATACATAAAATGAAAGAGAAACAGTGGTGATCGGATACCTTGGTAACCGTGAGCATCCTGCTGAGCAAAAATCTGGATAGAACGTAGTAGTGATCCGCATTATCACCCAACCACACCTTGACCTAAATGCGAGCAGAAAACAGATTGAAATAGAGAAAGGAAGAGAAAGGAAAAGAGAGAAAGATGGTGAAATTGAGAACCAAACCTTGACGAAATCGTATTTGGAGGAAGCGTTGCGCGTAGAGAATCTGCCGGGGGGAAAAGAAGGGCGTTGCTTATCATCGATGTCTTCGCCACTCGCAGGTGAACCCACAACCACTTCCTTTTCTTTATCCTTCTTCATCGATACACACACTACAAAGATCGATATCAAAGTTTCGCTCCCAAACGCAACCAACTCTTTCTCCTATATTCTCTAACTCCTCTTTCACTTTCATAATCGAATCAAAAATATAAATTAAATAAAGTTCTTTTTTTTTAATAATAAACACATTTATCTTACAGAGACAAATGTTTATTTTTTTAAATTCAGAATCAAGAAAATTTTCATCGTACTTGTCCCGAAATTGCTCTAAGAATATTTTAAAACATCTCTAAACCAATATCTAAATTTTGTGAGTTCCATTTATCCTCATCTGTCAACACCTTTGTCTATGTTGTGCCACGTGTATTCATCAAAATTGTTTTAATTTTAGTATAGTTGAGATTAAATTGTTTCTGGACTAATGAACACATATCATGTTAACCTAACTAATTTACCTAATTTACCTAATTTAATACCTCCATTCGATGTTAAAACATTACTTAAATACAAATTATTGATAATGATATATATATATATATATATATATATATATATAGATATATATAAACAATTTCTAGGAAAACATTTGTTGAATATTAAGTTATCATGGCAAAGCCAATTGATCGAATCGATTGTTTCATTTGTTACAGTGGGCTGGGTTTACAGTGGTTGCAAGAAATTAATCCGTTTGAACATTTTCTAGTTCATACTTTTTTTAATTTTTAAAAATAAAAAACGCAAAAATTTCTGTATTAATTTATCTACTAAGATATATGAAAAGAAATGTTAAGTTATTTTTTTAAGAAAAAAGATAAAGAAAAACAGCATTTGTCTGTGTATTATGATGTAATGAATTGTAAACAAATAAAGACATCCAAACTACATTCATTAACAGCTTTAACTGTTCCATGACATTGACATATGAACAATCCTAAGAAAAAAGTTTAGCGGCATTTAGAGTTAGTGCCAATGCCAAGGCCCACAGATAACGGTAACATGGTCAAAGAGGAAAGAAAAAGACGTTATTAATTATTATTATTACTACATTACACCCTTTCTTCCTGGGAATAGTGGAGAACAACAAAGAAATGAACAAATTTGCATTGTCAACATCTAAGTTAACCGTTATAAAGTGAATACACACAATTTGCTACAATTTTCACTAATGTCAGTGAAAATAATCTGATCCTAATATACTGAATGACCTAGATTGAAGATTCAGATTCAGATTATCGTGCCCTTTTGAAAAATTTACCACCTTTTTTTGCCATGGTTATCCCTGTAACACTGGATTGAAGAAGTGATTTGGTATCAGGACTCCATCTCAGTTCCTTGAGACTGGTAAACAAGGTTGCAAGTGCAGTAGAGATCTCGCAATCCTTTATATTCTTACATGACACTACTCTAAGGCTCTGAAGCTCCTTCCATGAATGAATCACATTCTCCAAATCTTCTGTCGTTAGTAATGAACACCCTTCCAAGTAAAACAACCTTACCCTCCTGAAAACACACAACAACTATCAGTTCATAAGTAAATCCAGAAGAGAAAACAGAACTGTGATTTCAAATAAGTTATAGGTTCACTTTCTATTAGCCATGAGTTTATGTTAGAACAAAACCACTCCCATAACATTGAATCCAAAAGTTTTCTGCATTTCACAAAATCAAACTAGAGTATAATGATGTCCTGTCCAATATGCATTGTATACCAAAACAGGAAAAGGAAGAAGTACAAATTACATGTACCATCTCTCTATTCATTGTCATATCTGGTATGTTCTTGTTAAGAATTTTATGCAAACCTTAGCCATAGATATGCAGAAGAGAAGATGAATATTACCTGCACATCATTGCAAAAGAGAAGATACTATTATCCAATCCCCAACAGTCCTGAAGAACAATCTCTCTAACATCTCTGCACACAGAAAACAAAGCAGAAACGCTTTTCTTGTCCCGAAGCTGACATTTCTGCAAATGCAACCTTTCAAGAGCAGAGCAAGAACCCAGATACTCCTCCATTCCAGGATTTGGATCAATCCTCTTGCAAGATTGAAACCTCAGAGTCTTCAAATTCTCACAAAACGGGATAGCAGCAAGCCATCCATCATCCATCTTATGATCAGAAAACGTCAACTCCTCCAACATTACGCAACACTTCCCAATGGCCTTGATCCCATCGAAACTCCCTTCGCAACCACAAAGCTCCAACCTCACCAGCCTCTTGCACCCCTGAGCCAGAATTGTCAACCCAATATCAGAAACCACGGAACTGTAGAGCCCATCAACGTGCCCAACGAGCTTCAGAATCTGAAGATTCGCACAGGCAGCAATGCCGCGCAGGACGTTGTCGCTGCAGCACTGCAGTTCGAGTTCCTGGAGAGTGGGACATTCCTCTGCCACACTCAGCAGCCCCATCTCGCTGGCGCCGATGACGTGGAGGCGGCGCAAGTTAGGGCAGCCGGCAGCGAGGGTGGCGAGTCCGTTGTCGATGACTTCGACGGGGAGCATGTTCTCCTGGCAGAAGCACCAATTGGGGGCGAGGTCGGAATGGAGGTGCACGGAGAGGACGCGGTGGCTGAGGAGAATGGCGGAATTGCCTGGTGAAACGAAGGCTGCGGAGAGCAGGTCTACGTGGTTGAGATTGGGGAAGCGGTGGATGAGTCTGCCGGAGAGGAGGAAGTTCCAGTCGGAGATTGTGAGGAAGCGGAGGAGACGGCCTTGGAGATTGAGCCAGCGTTTGCAGACCAGAGAATTGGAGTTTCGCTGGGCGGGGGAGTCGCAGACGAGTGCGAGGATTTTGAGGAGAATCTGGTCGGAGAGGAGAAGGGTTCTGTCGGCGATGGCGGCGGCGGGGAAAGGAGAGAGAGTGGCGTTGGCTTTGGCGGCGCGGCGAGGAGAGAGAGAGTGAAGCTTCATTGCCATGACCATTTGGTTTATGGGCTTCGATTTGGCCCATAAGTCTGACCAACGCTTCTTCGATGGCGGAACAGGAGTGGTAGGGTTTGGGTTCTCGTTCTCCGACCGAAACGACATCGTTCTGGCTTGATCGTGGTGTTTGGGAGGGCACAACGATAACGGAGATGTGGTTGCGTGAATTTGAAAGAAGGAATGAAAATGTGTAAAGTGAAGAGAAGAATGGTGCTTTTTGTCTTCTTCTAACGGCATTTAAAATTGGGATGGGATTCAATTGAATGGGTCACAGAGACATGCTTCAGTTTACAACTAACTGTTACTTCTTCAAGATTAACCATATTATACACTCTTTTTGTTACATTTTTCAGCTTCTTGTTTTCACTAACGGTGCTATTTTTAGAACTCTAATCTTCTCAACTAAATACAAGCATTATTTACTTTTTACAAGAAAAAAAAAACATTCATTTTATTTACTGTATTTTTTTCATCACATTTTAATTAAATATAAACAACATTATGTGATTTCGTGTGGATCAATAAACAAATTAACCAATAACATCAGTTAATAAACAAATTTATTTTTATTGATTTAATGTCAAAGAATAAGAAAATGTATATCCCACTTCAAGATAAAAAATTGATGATAAACTTAAATAAAAACGTAGAGTAATACCTCACTTTAAAAAATAAACATCCCACTAAAATTAACCAATAACATTTTTTGCATAAATTTATCAGTAATGAAGATATAGATATCTCGTTTAAAAATTAAAATTATGGAAGAAACATATATGCATGAAAGCTGCAAAAATAGAGATGCTAAAGTTTTTCCAATTTTTTGTGTAAGTTGTTCGCTAGTAACTTGTTTAGGTTATTAAAATTGCTTGTAAAATTTATCTAATTCCATGTTTTAAATATCATATATATTATGAATCTGATTGACTCCCTCACTCAATAATATGGATATTACTATACGTTTTCTAATCAAAAACATATTTCTATGCAATATTACATATCATTTATATATACTTAATATAAATAACTATTTTAACATCGGTTCAATAATAGATGCATTTATTCAATACTTTGACCAGATCACTAAGTGGTCCTAGCTTCAAATCACTGATTAAACCCTCGTCCAAAGTTTTTATTTTCGAAGCTAATAATTCCTTCAAAATTATAAAATAAATCATTTTTTTATAAAGTATTGAGATTTAAATATTTAACAAGTTAGTTACTGATAAAGGTATTTAAAAACCATTAATGAGCTAACACGCCTACATTTGCTTGCTGAAAAGAAATTTAATTCGTTAGCATCAATTAAATTGCTTGAAACAATAGATAATGCAGTGCAACTTATACAAAACAAGCATTACTACATTTTATCCATTAATTCTTTTTTTTTCCACAAAATTCAGAAGTATTATATTAAACAAAATCACTATTTACTTAACATTAAAAATGGTTACATTCCAACATAAAATATCAGACATAATTTTATTGTAGTTTCATAAATTAATTGAAGGAGCACACTTGTCTCGAACTTCATTCTTGTGTTTACTTGCTTTCATGAATTCTAAACAGTTGAAGAGATTCAACATTTGAAAGGCAAATTTAGAAGTTAATTATCCACCAATCAAAGCGAGGCACTTACCTGGAATACACTTTTAAGGAAGAATTCAGACCTAATCTTATCTATCTATTTACATCACATAAATAAAATATTTAATTGAAAATCTATAGATCTTGGTTAAACTTGCCACTCAAACACCATAAAAAAAATTAAAAGCAGATAATTATCAGATATTGGACATGATTAAACACAAAAAATACACCATAAATAAAGCAAATTAGAAACGATCAAGAACGAGGAGCAGCCATCTGCATCTTTTTTATCCTGTCCCCTGTCCTCACCATGCTGCACATTTAGACAATAATAATATGGTCAATTTTACACAAATTAAAAATATTTTACGAATTTATTTTCTTTTCATATATTTTCTTTGGTTATACTTGTGAGTTCATAAAACCTGTATTTATACATTAGTATAGTGCAGTTCTTGCAAGGTGATTGTTGAAATAATAATCTAGGTCCATGGTTGAAACAAATACCTAGTATCATGTGGAGTGATGAATATCCACTGTGATCCATGTGCCTCCGCAAAATCAACAAGAGTGTCCAAGCTGATTTTTCGGCTTACTGCATCCTGAAGATTAAATACAAATTCCACCTTAGGAAACTTAAACAGATTTCTAAGTTTTATAGTAAACAAAGTATAAAGCATATTTATCAATCAGGTGATGTAGCTAACCTCAAACACTATAGCAGTATAGTGCATAGCTTATACAATTAAATAATAAATATAAATAACTGCTCGTATATTTAAAAAAATACTCAAAAATCTTTTTGTTCCTCCATATCAATAGCACTATTATTTAAACTATATGAAGGTAAAAAGTAATTATCCTAGATTAGTAGCAACAAACAATTATACCATGAAGACATCAAATTCATCCATTGCTCTAAAAGGGGCCTCTGTCATTTCATGAAGCGCCAACGCAAAGCACAATGTTGAAAAAGAACGTTCCCCGCCTAATTATCAAAAAATATATAAATAAATATACACATACAACATTTAAGTAAAATAAAATGATATGTTTAATAAATTTCCCAACAGTTATATCAAAAATCAAGAGAGGAATGGATGACAAATACATGTACAAGAACAAACCAATGCATATGTAAACAGATAACTTTCTTAATTAAAGAAAAAATGCTATTGCATCAACCAGGTTAGCAACCCAACCTGTACCAATAATGTAAACAGATAATTTATTTACATTACATTGATTAAAATAAGACAAAAGTAGTGAATATAAGTGGGAAATTCTCTCACCTGAAGCTAATTTTATAAGATTGAGTAAGACTCAAACTCTTAAGAAAAGTTTGTCCACTGGGTATTTATACAAACACTAAACCCAATAGCGTTGGCTACGAGAGGATGTATATGGAAAAAGTTCAAGCCCAAGCTTGACAAGAGATAAAGCTAAAGAAGAGCCCGCAAGTGAAAGACAACCCTCACTTTTGTAGAGTTAAGTTCAGCCCAAAACCAAATGCAAAGACTATAATTTCCCCTTGCATAAAAGATATAATTATGGAATATATTAGAAGATATTAGGGTAACAAGTTTTACTAGTAGTGAGTTTGGGCCTGAACAAGTAGTATTAGTGATGAATCAAATCCATATAAACACATGAATTCGGTAATAGTGTTTTGATAGAAACATCTTAATATCTAATTTGTTGTTACCCTTCTCTTTCTTTTCCCTTTTCCTGGGCTAAAACCCTAAAGTTTCAACATCAATACATAGCTGTTTCCGTCGTTCATCTGCTTTGAAATTAGACAACAAAAAATGAACCAATATATTTTATCCTCAATATTAAGTATCTATATATATTTCATCATATGATGGCAGCATATTCACCACTATCCTATACCAAACCTGAAAGCCCCCTAGTATCTCGAACAGCTTCGTTTGATGCATCTTGTGGCATTTGTACCTACAAATAACAAATAAAAGAAATAAACTAAAATAAACAAAGGAAACAGTTGATGTCACACGCACTGAAGTCCAAGAAATACATTTCACCAGGTACAAGCTAAAGGTTGAACTTCACAGAAAAATTAATAAGTATAAAAGTATTGCTTATTTGAAAAGAGTGGAGGGGCAGTAAAGTATACTGCACTGAAACATATATCACAAACAAAAGTAATTTTACCTCAATCATTAAGGTTTTCTGTTCATAATTAACTTTGATAAGTCCACTAATTCCCTTCTTCCTCAAATGGCCATTAAATCTGAGGATGATATAAAAAGTCAAGGTTAAAAGGGTAAAAACAAATCTGTGATAGTGAATCACCGTAACAACAAAGATAATATATGGTGAAAGGCATACTTCCAAGAAAGTTGGTGCTTCAGATATGTTGCATTTCTGTGAAACTTTCTGGTTCGTAACTCCAAGGCTCTCTGGCAAGCCTGCAACAATAAACAAAAGTTTACTCCCTAAAAAGCATTGAACAAGAAGTAAGAGAATTCTAATCTCACAGTGGCTCTATTCATAAATTTGGGTTGTGTCCTATCATGTAGACAATGCCAGGTGGCCAGGCCCATCCTTACTTGTGCTGAAAATTAATTTATTTAGGTGGCCAGGCCCATCCCTTTTTGTGCTGAAACTTAATTTGTTTAGTAGAAGAAAGGGATATCCATCAAAAAGATCAACTAATCCCAAAGATAAATCTTTTGGGTGAATGCAAACAGGTGGCTTTATATCTAACAATATCGAAAGAATAAATAAAACCAAAAAATACATACATCCAATTTCTGTCGAAGGGTTTTGTAAACTTGCTGCCTTTTCATAATCTTACGCTCTTTTTTCTTATAAAGCATCCTAAGATCGTCGATTGATTCAGAGTACCTATATAGGGAAACCAAAATGAAAGAAAATCATAATACAGACACATACAAACAGTAGTCCACTCGAGCATAGCAACCTGACAACATAAATTAATATTATAATGTGAAACCTTTGACTCTCACGCATAAGTGTCTGATTAAGTCTTCCTAATTGAGCACTGATTTGCTCTGGGGTATTCCCATCACAACCTCCCAATGAATCAAGTTCATTCTCGGGGCATATTATGGAAGCCTTTTCAACACTTTCCTGCAGTTTGAACAAAGGTTGGTATCAGCAAGACATAGATACTAATATATATTTTATGATTTACAAATTACATTACTGAGTTATCCCATAACACATGAGTAAATCCCAAAACACATATGCTTGATTACAGCATCAGATTATGGCATAAGAATAAGAATACAGCTTGCATTACAGCCTGAGGAGTAAAACAATATTTATATTAATTGGGATTTGTTGTCACTTTGGTATTTCTAGCTAATGTGGACAATTTTTTAATAATTTCATACGTTAGGATTACATGGCTGTCAATCTGGGTTAGCTAGGCGGCTGCAGTTTTCATGACACATGCAATCTCAAGAATACACACAGACTAGTGGATCTTCAGGTTTTCTGAAGTCCAAATATTTCCTATAAGATGTGCTATCAAAATAACAAGAAAAAAAATTAAGCAGAACGAAATCCTGCATAGCCATTAGTCAATTTCTACTTCAAATTTATTGAGTGGAAAAACTGTAAGTAATTGATTTCTTCTTATTAAACACTTGAAATAAATAGGAAAGAAATTCTTATTGAGATTCTTAATGCAAATTGCACTAGAGGTTACATTATATAGGACTCCGCCACCCTAGAAAAAAATTATTGACATACATACAATAATTAATAATAACTCATTGCATCCCTACAATATCTGAACATCAATAATTGTTTCTCCTCGTATCTCAAGAAAAACATTTTAGTTTTAACATGCTAAAAACTTGTGGTCCAGTTCATTGACCACATACTTGCTTTCGCATCTAGTAGAAAAAGTGGTAAGCATAAAATGATAGTTCGGTTTAAAATATTTAGATCACTAATCTTAACCAAAATGCACCTTGCGCTTTTTTGTAAGCTCCTGATAGTGGTCCTCTGCCTCCGCAATATCACTTAGGACCTTGTTTTTCATAACACCCTCATAATGATCCTTTGCCTGTAAAATAATTTTGAGAAAAAAAGCCGACACAATTTAAAAAATTAACAGATAGAAGATATTTTCAGGTATTCACTAAAACAAAAATAAACCTTTCTTGCTGAACCCATTTCTTTTTCAATTTCTACAAGTTCACTCTCAGCTTTCTCCAGGGCAGCGATTTCAACATTCGCTGATTCTACATTTTATGGCACCCAATAGAATATGCATCAAAAAACATTTCTACAATTCAATAAACAGATCTGCAGATGATCTCACTGACATAAAACAAATAACTCGTATTATATCATACCACACAGTTTGTCAAACTTTACTTTAAGACCATCTGCTTTTCCTGCAGCTTCAAGCCCCTTTTGCTCAAGGCCCTCTAGCAAAACTTGTTCTTCTTCTATCTTTTTCTGGATCTCCTAGTGTTTAATAAGAATAAAACACCATTTAAACTGAGAAACAAAAATCACATTTGCAATAAGTATTAGGGACCAGTAGCAGGTTTTAAAAGTTTTGGGCCCGAGGTTGAGGAAAACCTGGGGGAAGCAAGATGCATGCTTCAGACAACTCTAGAATTCCAATCTATCATAACAAATTGTTTGGTTTTGTGTCTCTCCATATTTACCAAATTGATAACTTGACTTCATGACTATTTCTACCCCTTTAATACTATATACTTCCTATGTCACAAATGTTAGCACACGTACAGAAAATATAGAAGAAAAAGCAGATGGAGAGATAACAAGTGTTTACCACATATATAACATCATATTTAAATTTTATATTAAACATTACAAGAAGTTAGTAAACAGCCGACTGACTACCTATTTAACATAACCACTAACTAAACTAATTCAATTATTTATAAAACTTCCCCTTAATTCAGATTCGCAATAGACTGCAACCTATCATGTCTCTAATCAACTTGAATCAGTCAGGTTGGCTTTGTTAAAATTTACAACACAGCTCATTTTTTCAACATTTGATGGATACAATTATTAGTCTCTTTCTAATATAAAAAAATGATTATTTGCTTATATTACCAAATGAATTGACTTCTGTTCTTATTGTTACCTACTGTTAGCAGAGGTGTAAGACAAAGGACACAACCTCCTGAAAGTTGCACCCCTTGTCCTCCTCCACCCTACCAAAAATAAGTTTGAAAAGGAAGAAAAAAAAACAGTAGTTTTCACTGCATGTTTGTGCCTTCACAAAATTATTAACACTACAGCTCAGAACAAGTAGAATGTTTAGTTGAAGAATGAAATGGATGATAGAGAACAAACTGAAATTTCTTCCACGAGCTCATCAACAGAGGACAAAGGTGTTGCACTATTTTCAGCAGTGTGCAAATGCATTTCTTCCTCCAAAGCTAGCTTCTTAGAAGTGAAACTTTTACCTGCATTTACACATTGTCTCTACGAAGAAAGAAAACAAAAAAAAAAAACAAAACAAAGGTATAAGATGAAGCACACATCAGTACATGTGTTAAAAGGCAATAATGAAAGTCAATGATTCTTTTCTTCAAAAGAATAAAACATAGTAATGCAATTTAGTACTTTTTTAAATATTATTTACATATTAGAGGACTTAGAATTTTAGATAAGGAAGATTTTAAGGTTCTTCTCCCAAGATATGTTCTTTTTGAGGCCATGTAGCAGTCATGGCTGTAGATTTATTTTAGATAAGGAAGATTTAAAAGTTCTCCTGCAAAGATTAGTTCTTCGGGATTTATTTAAGCATGAAGCAGACTTTTATCTCATGGTGATAAATTAAAGTCATCCATTCTTTCCTTCAAACAATATGATATTGCAAAAGAAATATAGAAGGTTTTTGAAAACAAATATTATCTAACAGTACGATACAAAAGTTTACCTTAATAGAACTCATATATTTGTCAAGTTCCTCAAGCTTGACTTCTGCCACTCTTTTATTTTTCTTACAGTCACTGGCAATCCTTTGTTCATCAGATGCTTCAGCACGAAGTTTCTCAATCTCATCTTCAAAAGAACCACAAAGACGACCAGTTCTTTGCCTCTTATTTGGAGGAAGAACATTCTGCACTTGACCTCGAGAAAACCTAAAAAGAACTTAGATTAGGAAACACAGTTCCAACTTGTGGGCCATGGCTTGAAGATACATGCATACACAAGAAATTTCCATCAGTCTGAAGCTTTGATCCATACTGCTACATACTAAAACTTCTGTACTGAATTGACAACTGGGGTTGGAACTTGGATGCATGCTGATACATTTGGTTGAAAGAAAAAGGAACATATCTTCACAAATAAGTACTGTATTTCAACACGTTAGTAGTGCCTAAGAGCATGGCTGCAACAGGGACCGAATCCCAAAACACTTTTCTCACTGACGTTCTTAGACAATATCAAGGAACACTGGCTGATCACTTTACAAGAAAGACAGCAGCCACATAATATTCAAGATAAATAATCTTGTCTTTTTCATATAAAGGAGTAGAGGGTAAAAAGATTGGAAAAGGAACCCCAAACACTCGAGAGGACCATGGCGGATGCAAGAACTCTCCAGCTAAAGACTCTAGAGTTCATATTGGGAAACAACCAAGTTCCACATTGAAAAGAAATAGTGACAAAAACAGTATATAAGTGAGGATAACGCTCACCACAAGCTACTTTTTGTAGAGTTAAGTTAGGTCTAAACCACTATGTAAAATGATAGAGCCTATCCTGGATTCACCAAAAGGGTCACTCACCATGTCATGCATATACCGAGCCATTTCACTCAAATGTGTTGTATAAATATGAAGTGCTAGTAAATAACAGTATCTATTTACACAATTTGTGCATGCAGGACACATGAATTGCAATGTCAATTAATAGTGACTTACATTCTACATCCATTTGCAGCGTAGACCTCCTTCAAATTTCGGATCCTTTGCTCAAAGGCAACCACTTTCCCAACTTCATAATCCTTGACTAGCACTTGCCTCTCAACACTTCCCTAGAGAAGCAATAAACATATTAGAAATTCTTGCACTTAACATATTATAGAAAAAACGATAACTTCAGATAGAAGAATGGGAAACAACAAAATAAGGAAAATATGAACCAAATGAGTTGTCATTTCCAAAATAAGCAATAAAAAAATCATTGAGATAGGACATTATTTTCAGGAAGCAAATACTAGTCAATTACCAGATCCACTAAGACATTAATCACAGTGTGATTATCGCATTGTAAGACAGAAAGAATAGATGGATGTTCTGTTTCAGGAAGCATATGGTGTGGTATCTTCAACCTATACACCAGAAAGTAAAAGAACATGACTACAACATAAAATATGAAACATAATCGAAGACAGGGCCAGGCAAACGGATATGGAGCTAACAATTTACCTTGGGATTGAAAAATCATAAATAATAATTTGAAGGTGACCATAATTTGCTTCCTTCGCACATTGTTTCAAAAGACGACAATCCGCATGATCAGTCACTATAAAAGCATTGAGCAATCTCCCAATAGCATATTCAAGGGCAAGTGCCCATTTATTACCATGAAGAAGCTTCTGTTAAACCATAAAAACAATATAAAATAATAATTTGAATAAGTAATTATCTTGCAACACCCATTATCAACATTAATCAACACTGCTAAACCATAAAAAGCAATGTCGAGTAACACAATCTAGTATGCCAATTAAGTGAGCAACCAACCACTATTTAATTATTTGATAAAGCTAGGAAATAAACTTGAAAATGGCATTACATCAATGAGAAAACTCGGGATAGAAAACATTAAGCATGGAGTCACGCCTTTGTAATGTTTAACTAACAGCCAGAGAACAGAGAATATATAAGAATTTAGAAGGAAATAAAATAGATTTACAGAGCAGGAGTCCCCTGAGTCCTAAATGTAGAAAAACAAAGGAAAAGAGAAAAATACCAAACTGGATACCAATAAACCCCATAGGAAAAACTAGGTGCGTGAACCCAAAATGAAGCAAATAAATCATCTTATCCCAAATATGAGAAGCCAGAGAAAAATTATATAGCTATATATTACATCAGTGTACTCATTATTCCACTGAGAAGAAGGCAACAGCTAAGCAAAGAAAGACGCTTCATTTCATTTGAACCAAAACACTCTGCATAAGCCGGGAAAGTAATAGGCAATACATGACAAAAGGGATTACAAATTATATTACCAGATGGGCACCAATTGGACCAATTGGAGGCATTTTAAACCTTTGGTGGTATCTCTCAATTATTTGTAACAAATTGATTACTTTGGCTCCTCCAAAAACAGTAAGCTGCTTCCAAAAAGATTGGCATAGTCACAGTTCATAGCAACATTAAAGCAATGAATTTTATGAAAAATTCTTGTCTATTAGATTTGATGGAAATGAACAAAATAGATAAAAGCGAAAACTAAAAGCAACATTTTATGCTTGATAAACAAGTGCAATATTTGTTATACCTTATTGCTTTGATGTTGTTGAAGATCACGGATTCGGCCCATGATAGCATGGTGATTTCTTTCATGATCACGAATCTGTGAAAAGCAAATGAATTATACTAATATAGTTAATGTTGAAATAAACAAATTTCAAAGAACAGAAGAGCTTCAAAAAGATATTATAAAAAGAAAAAAAAAAACTCTGCATCAGGTGCGTTTTAACATCATTTAATTAGTAATAGAAAAAAAATTGAATCAGCCAAAAAAAATAAAAAATTGAAGGTGGGACACATTTCAGCTACCACAAGTAGCGACAGTGTTGCTTATGTGGGAGAGGTGAATTTCTTCAACTACACACAATATGTCGCTAATGCATATCCTAAAGTATATGTCTTAGCTATTGCTCGAATTATACAGATGGACTTTATTGCCAGTCCAAAAAACTCTAGAAATCTCTGAAACATTTTAAATTATTTTCTGCAGGTTTGGAGTCAAAACAGAGCTTCTTAAAGTTAGAAACAAGTACAGACTTCTCCGATCAGACCATCATTTAAATTCCTATATAATGACAAATTTGGAAACATAAAAATGAAAGAAAAGGATAAGAGAAGAGGCAGAGAGGGAGAGATGAGAGTATCAAACAGAGAAGAATCTCTGAATCTATTAAAATTCAACAATTGTTCCAAGTATGGGGATATTAGAATTAAATGGCTGAGCTATACAACTTAACTGCTCCTGACTCAACCGCTTAGTATAATTAAGTCTTTATTTCCATACTTGTTTAAAAAAGGGTCAGTTGAATCTTTTTCATTGTGATTTTTATCAATTTTTAAAACACCAAAGTGAAATATTTCCTCCTTGTAACAAGACCTTGCTCATTCTGATGTTAGGGGCATGTTATTGACTCTCTTATCTGTGACTGGTTTGTGACATTCGTTGTTCATTGTACTCATGCAACATGGGTATTTATTGCATAAAGTAAATCTGAAGTTTGTCAAATACTTATTCTGGTAAAGTATCTCAATAGTATAGCTATCTAGGAAATCAGATGGTAAAATTAGCCACTTAAAAAGCATAAATCAGAACACAAGGAAGGGTGTTTCTATATAAGTGTTGAAATTTAGAGTAGGAGAGATAGAAAAGAATATCTGAAAGAATTTACAAATGAATCAGCTTTCTTATTCAAGAAAATCAGTACATATGTCATGCATGACATCCATCCATGTATATAGACTCTTGATAGACTTAGTGGGGACTAATCTCCTAAGTGCATTTACTAATTTCCAATAATTAGAATTCCAGAGAAACCCTCCAACTGAGTAGCACTCTGACAAAGTAGCAGCTTTCAGACAAATTCATAATTAGATTCATTGCATCCTTAGTTTATCTTATTTTAAGGAAACAATAACCTCTTTATCAGCTTCCTAAGAACTATTTAAAAAGGTATATCCCCTCTCCTGTCCAAAAAAAAGGCCATTAAGAGGCACAAATTACAGAAAGTTATTATTACAAAAAAAGATTAAAAAAAATAAAAACATGCGAAAATTCTAAAAACTTAATTGAAATTAGAAAATCAAAATCCATAAAAGAAAATGTGTTTAAGAGAAACCAAAGAGAGAATAAGAATTACAATACAATTTAAAAGCATTGTTAAACAGTACACCTTATCAGCTATATTTTGGATTTCATCATTTTGCCTACGTATGCTCTCCATTAAAGAAGCATCTTCTTCTTTCAATCTGAAATGACAAAGGATACTTAAGATCTAGAACTTCAAATCCCAAGTAAAACACAAACATGAGAAACCATACAAGTAAAATCACAACCTCTTCAGCTCTAACTCAGCTGCATGAACCTCATCTTTAAGCACCTTCAGTTTCTCCTCCACGTTAGAATCTTCAGCCTACATTATTATGAAAAATAATAGGAACTGGAGCTTATTTCTAAGAAAAATGGCATTTTTATCAAATGTGAGCCAAATTGATGAAGATAAAAAGCTAAAACCAGGGTACCACCAAAAGGAAATGTGATAAAAATTACAGAAAATGGTACCGAAAAGAAGCAAGTGAAACAAAAACAACTAATAAATAGGTAGTTCAAGTTGAATATGACATGGCTCAATAATCAATAAATATATATATATATATAAGCCATAACAAAGTACCAACCAAAAAACACCATAGTTTTTCCCCCAATCCAACCCCTCCGGCTACAAAGAAGATAGCGCAAGGAGCAAGGAGCCACAATTAAGGCAGGCTAAGGGTGAGCAAGACTAAAGCAACTTTCCAGCACACTCTTTCACACGTAGGGCTATGGCACAAGAACGTGGCAATGTTGGTGACCAAACAATAAGCATACAATAGACTCTAATATCATCTTATAATTTGGGCTTGGAGCCTATACTCAACCCCCAAAACTGGCTTACATTTCAATGAAGGCATTCCAAAATGTCAGCAATTAAAGCAGGTCAGAAGTGACAACTGACCACAACATCGACAACTTTGAACAATATTCAAATTTAAACAAAAAGAAGTCAAGAAGAATTCAAGGAACCAATGAACAATGCGAAGTGTTTCACTGAAAAAAAAAAAGAAACGAGCTGAAACTTTAACAAATTTAAATTGAAAAACTAATACAAAACACCCCAAAGAAAACAAAGTTAAGCATTAACATAGATATAGAGTATCCATAGCAAGGGACTTGAATAACCTGAGTATTTTTTACATGCTGCTCGTGAATATCCTGTACTTGTTGTTTGAGCATTTTAAGTTGTCGTACCATCTTCTGTATGTTGCTAGTTTTGCTTTTGCAGTCTCGCTCAAGTTGAAATGCCTCTTTTTTTGCCTTTATGGAGGAAGATGCATTTGCAATAGACAGAATATGAAGTATGAGTAATAAATTCAAAAGCAAGATAATTATTGAAATATAAAATAATCATCTGCAGGTTTCTTTGCCTTCAAGAGAATGAATATGAAGAAAGATTAATAAAAATATAAAGCATGAAAATGATTGATGCATAAAATAGTCATACTATTAGGATGGAATCCAAGAGAAAATCTATCGAAGGAAAGGGGTCTGCAGGTTTATCACAGGAAAAGCAAAGGGGCAAAGTTGTAACATGTTAGTTGGTTCTGTTATTTTTCTGCTATTCATTTTAGTATAATTCGTATAGGTAGATCCTTTTGTGTAAAGGGTAGGAGGGGGAGCTCCTTGGGGGTATACTCGTATACCTTTGTTTTAGGGTGATTCTAGTCTTTCTTTCAGCAATAAAGAAGCATATTCAGTATTTATTTTCCTTGTTTAAGTGTTAATATTTCCTGGCAGGAAGAAACTGATATCACTACATTAGAAAAAAACAAAAACTAATACATTGAAAAAGGGAAAGTCTTCCAGATCACCTAGTTCAAGTAAAATGACAAGCATATAGCTGAATAAGGAGTATTGCAGTATGAAACTTTCAGATCACCTAATTCAAGTAAAATGGCAAGCATATAGCTGAATAAGGATTAATGCAGTATGAAACTTTCATCCACATATTGTTCAAAGCATTTGACAAAAGAGGAATCAGGAGAAAGACCACCCACTTCTAACATACCATGGACACAGATTGGTTTAAGTTTTCCTTCATTTGCTTAACTTGTGATGTCTTCTCCAACATTCTTGCAATCTCATCTCTCTTCTCAGAGCATCTTTCCTTCAACTTATCAACCAAATGCTGCAAAAGAAATTAGAGTCCAACTTACACAATTAGAGATGAAATATACACAGAAAAAGAAACATAGAAGATGGCAACAGAAGTCAATAATCATTAATTATACCATATTCGGAGTGCAAGCCTTAGCAAATAACATTTTAACTCAAAATATATGATAAATTATATAATATATGAAAACTCACTTTATGTTAATATGCCCATTTGAGTTTGCATTACATTTTCATTTTATTATACTATCCTTTATATTTCATCTATTAGTTCGTTTGTCAAGTATTCAGTTAGATGCTAACTTAGGAATGAGTCATATTGCTCCAACTTGATTCCAAGAACTCTCTGTCATGGAAACAGCAAGTAGAAAAAATTGGTCACAAGCTTCGTTGCATTTTAGCCAATCCTACCTTACCACCTCAGCATCTTATTGAGAGTACAATGATGTTAACCCAATGTATTTTTGATTGTGACATTAGATAAACCTACTATAAATTCATGACATGTTTTGTTTTGGAAATGCTTCATTTACAACATGGATGCAAACAAGAATAATAAAAACAGGAAAACGGATCAACAATGGCAAATAAGCAATGTATTACTTTTGGTGTAGAAGAAATATGCACAGGAATGAACGTGCCCACTGTCCAGAGCTAAATTATTTTAGGGAATAGAAATTTCTCTGACCCTAACTAAAAATAACCCGCTCCTCGTACCCACTCTCCCTAAACGATCTCCATACAACAAAATTCTTCTTAACCCTTTCTCTCTCTGCCACCTAATCATTCTTTCCCTGCAACTTATTTTATTCCAGGTAGACTATCCATACCATGGGTTCATGCTCGCTGGTCTGCAGTCAGACCAATTACCATATCCCCATTAAAGGTCCTAACAAACACATGAATCAATGAAAATCCAAACCAAGCAAAATTATCTTACTGTGACTAATCCCATACTTAGCAAGACCAAAATAGATGTTAAATTTTGTCCCATGTGAAATGCATTAAATAATTTTGTATTGTGTACCCATCCAGATTTTAAATTATATGGAACTAGCAATTCTGGAAAAAAAAAATGAGAATTATAAACAAACAGCTGATTAAATTCCTAATCCTATCTTTTATTTTCTACTGGAACCAATCTTTGCTTGATGTTAATATTACTAAAGAATAACAAAAATATATCATATAAGTGGGTGCAAGTCTCAAGTTGAAAATCAGTTTTGTAAGGTTAAGTAAAACTTAAAATTCACTTTCTAAAATGATATCAAAGTTTACATAGTAAGATTTGTTCGTTCTACGAGTCACCCGCTATTGGACCTCTCATAAATACATCTTCCCACACTCAAAATATCTAGCCCTTGGTATCAGTGGATATGTGGAAGATTCCATATCAACTATGAATAAGGTTAAATTATAGTATATATTTGAGTGAAAACCTAACTTGCAAGTCAGTTTTGTGAGGTCAAACTACAAAGAAAAGTTCATATTGTATTCACAAAATGAAAACTACTGAGTGCTAAGCACATAGGCTAACATACCAGTTGTTGATCAATCTTAGCTTGGCAGGTAGGTATCCGGTTCTTCAACTTTTCAATCTTTATATTTTGTTCCTCTAGTTGCTTGTCCACATCATAAACCCATGACCATGCAAGTTTCTTTTTTAACTGCTGAACCTGTATGGATATTTGTTCAACATGCTCCATGTTTCTAATTTTAACTTGCAGCTCATTAAGCTCATTCTCTATGGGCCTTATTGCAGCCTCTAACTCTTTAATTACTTCATATGCGACAGTAATTTCCTTGAAAATGCTCTCAAGAAGATCATTGACTTGCTGAAGAAGTGTGGCCTTGTAAAAGAACTGATTAATCAAGTGTCAGTGTTGTTTTTAGTACGGTTTATTAAAACAATAATACCAATACTAAGAGCTAACCTTAAATTTATCTTTGTTATTCCCAGAATGCAAAAACTCCCTGCTTTTGTCTTGAGTCATAATTACACACGGATTCTCCACATCAATCTGCAAATGAAGAGATTCAAGAAAAATTGCAAGAAAAAAATCACTGAAAAAGGAAATAAAGGCATTGCTGAAGATTTGATGCATGTTCAGGTGAATATTCTGAAGTACTGAAATTATTGGTTCAAAATAAGACAGTCTCCTGTTACTTTTGATTCAAAGTAATTCCAGACTTTTAAATGGAACTCCAAACATGTTATTATTGGTTATTTAGGCAAACAACATGATAGGAAATTTAACTTTTAACCCTACTTATGCGAAAAAGTATTTTGCCCAATGAATTCAATCAAAACTCTTACCCTGGGAATTTTAAGCCTAGCCAATTTAAAAAATTAGCTTGTGAGTTGAAATTTGCATCTCACTTGTATACTCGACTTTATCCATGCCATTAGTGACATATGAACTCTAACAAAAACAATTAAATAAAATAGATTACTAATCATGACCTACTCAAATACATTAGTTATTCTCAGAAATCCCCCTTCATAAGATAACATGAAAATCAAGCATGTCAATACTAATAATTTTTTAAAATTCATCTTGCAACAATTCAGCAAAGCATAAGAACAGGTTCAAAAGATGCCAAATTACTACAAGGTAGAACATTAAAGTGAAGTGCTCCAGTAGAGATAGCCTACATTAAAATGTTCAACGATCTCTTGAAGCTCTGCCTTTCGACTAACAACTTTCCTTCCTGTCAACAAACCCAGATATACAACATAATGGTGAATAAAGAATCATTAACAATCATTTAAAAAAAAAGTTCTTATCCAAGGGGTTGATTAATTACTTTAACATTATTATCTACCAGAAAATTAACCCCCTTTAAGTCACCGTTAATTATCATTAGACATTGAATAATAATTAATAAGAACATTGATTTATTTATCTCATATCTGACCAAATATAGCCTTCACAGTAAGCTTGGTGAGTCAATTCATAAGCTCGCCACATGAAGAACATCTTGAGGCAGTTTGCTGGATCCTGTGGTGTTCAAAAAGTCCTCCCAGGCCGGGACTATTTTTGAAGAAAATTAGGCAACAAATATTGACAGGGCTGGATCCACTACTGACTGAAAATTAAAATTTTGGCTACAGTATATTTGTTTGGGGAAATCTGGTCGCTTAAAGATGCAAAAAACAAAACATTGTGGCTAGAAGTAGTTCAAATCATGAATATAAGGCAATGGCCGAAAAATGTTGGGTAATTTTATTATTCAAAAATCTAGTTACAACTTAGTATGACTATCCCATGACGTCCTACTGAGATAACAAGGCTTCAATTAGCATTTTCCTAAACCCAATTCAACACGATCTGACAAAGCAAATCGAAATTGACAAATATTGTATAAGAGGGCGGATGCAGGCCTAATTTGTATGTCATTCTTTTCCACTCCGTAGCAAGTGACAATGATTCTTACACAAGGATTCTCCAGACCTAATTCTAAATTCTTTATAAGCAAGTGGGGCATCTTGGACATCCATGAATCAACATGAGGGGAATGACCATTTTATGTGTCGTTATGTTAAATTTAAGTTCAATTAAGGATTCTGGAATCTGTAGGTAGTTAAGATCAAAATAAGATCATTCAGATCCGAAGTATTTCATTCTCCTTTATTCTAAAGATTTAGATAGTTAAGATCATGACAAGACTATTCAAATATGATTTTATATTATTGTCATTTATTTTTCCGTCTTATCCTTATATTTCTTCTGTAATCAGATGGTTAGGATCTCTCCTAGTCATCTCTTTCAATATAAAGCAGGTGTAATTCTAATCAATCAAGAAGAAGAAATATCACTTTAGTATCCTAAAATGATACCAATAAATCAGGAAACTAAGCAAACAAAGACGGTTTACTGGCCATTATCATGAGAAAAAATCTCCTAAAAACAAGGAATTTCTGCTTCTATTAAATCAGGAAAACTTACAAACATGGGCACGGTATCTCAAAAATAAATTATAACAGCACAACTTATAACAGCCCTACATCTCATGAAAATTAATCTGTTGCAAACTAAAACATAATAGCAGTAATAGGCTTAGTACTGAAAAAAACAAGAAACACAGGGAAGCACACCTTGGTGATCTTTTAATGTAGTAGAACTTGCGGATTCAGATATCCGGCGTTCAACATTGATAACATGACCATATATTTCAGGCTTGAAAGCATCCTCTCCTTCATTTTGAATTTCAACTTGGATGACAGCATTACTACAAAGAGAGAATAGAATAACAAAGAATTGTGTGAAAACATTAAATTGAGTATGTCCACTAGCAATTCTATCAGCAGTATGAATATAAAAAGAGAAAACAAGGTATGCTAATTCACGCATAATATAACTATAAATCACTTCACAAATTTTATTATTTAAAAATTACAAATAAACTATAAAGACAGAAATGTTAATTATAACTAAACTCAAACCACACTTTAGAAGTTAGTCCCATCAATTATCATCTAGTTTGGATGCAAGGGTCTCAGTTCTTCAGAGTCCTTCTTATAAGAGACCGAGGTACTGAATTTAGAATCACGAACCTTTCATTTTTTTAATGTATTTGGTCAAATGACAGGCTGAAAGTATTCATTTTTTCACTCAAATTCTCTAAAAGTTTGACTTGGTATCAAGACCTTAGGCATGATCCACAGTGACCACCAAAGGCTCGGCTCTGAAATCTAATTATCAATCCTTAACCAGCTGCTTCAATGGTCTTCTCACATCTAATCTCCAAGAAAAATAAAAAAAAATTCCTCCGACAAATATTTTAAACTCTTTGTAAATACCTAAGAGTTCTTTTTCAAAATTAATATAACTACTGGAAAGTCATCTCAAATGCCGTCCCCACCCCCTCCCTAATTTGCTCATGCCACTGCAGAACTTCTCTAGTATTGTGCAACAACATGAGCATTGTTGTACTGTGCGCACACACACACACATGATGTTGAATCTCTTTTATGTTCATGAGAAAGTTCTCAACAAAACAACTTAAGTTCAACACATTTCAGCCTTTTTCCCAGTATGCTTATCAGTTCACCAAAAAAAAAAAAAAATAGCACGCTTACCTGGCACCAGTTTTAATGAAATCCTTCAAAGTGGTTGCCCTTTGAGTTCCTTTGGCCCGACAGCCAAATGCAACACACAGTGCAGTTAGGATTGCACTCTTACCACCTGCAAAATCCCAAACCAAACAAACACTAAGTATTTTTCCTTATACATGACACAAAATTCCCATAAACTAAATACTGAATTCAATAACAAGAAAACAGAACACGGACTTCCGTTTTGGCCCGTGATGAAATTGACATGGCTTCCGAACTCAGTCTCGTGTTTGGTGTGGCACATGAAGTTCTCGAGACGAAGCCGCTTGATGATGCCTGCTGTGGGGTGCTGTAGAGTTGGAGAAACCCTAGAACTGGATTCTCCCATGCTCTCTCCTCTTCCTCGTTTCATTCTTGCTATGCTATGCTATGCCAAGGATTGCTAATGCTGTGACTCAACTCAATTTCATTGAATTCAACTCAACTGAAGTGGAAGCAAGTGGAGTGGGAGCGAAGAAAACTCAACCATTGGTATCAGTGCAACAGAAGCAAGAGAAAATAATGGAAGCAAAAGTCTTAATGGCGGGAAGGAAAAAACGGAGTTGGGCTGGGCTGGGCTTTCGCTCTACAACTTCTTATCAGCTACCTGCATCCCTAGAATTACTAGCTGCAATCCCATAATAGTAAAAGACTGAGATACCCTCCATCATATCACTGTCATCGCCGTTGTAGATGAAGAGGAAAAGGAGGACGACACTGCACATGAAGAGAAGAAAATAAGCTTTTTCCGTATTTTTATATTCCGATTATTTTTTTCAAAATATATTTCATGTAGAGTGTTTCAAAAAAACTTTATATGTATTTCAGAAAGTTTATTTAGGAAATTCTATTTCAGAAAATATTTTCCAAAATATATTTTAAGTATTTGGGAAATTTAATTGCAAACTTTCTTATTCTGAAATCTGATAACGGAAATTTTGTTTCGAAAATTTTTTATTCTATATTTGAAAGTGCCAAAAGTATGTTCCGGAAAGTTTTTAGAATATATTTCGGAAATCCCTTTCTCGAGATAAAATGATATTTTGAAAGTTTGTAGGGGTGCGTGAAGAAATTCATGGATACATGAAGTAAAAGCCCTTTTTATTTACACTCTCCCCTGTGAAGACAGATTCAAGTATCCACATTATTGCTGCATTAGTACATCCTAAACAAACATAAACCTATGTGAATGTGTGTCCTTTTCTTTTATTCTTATGATACAAAAATATAAAATAAAATATTAGTTTTATTTTAATTATCAACCTGCATTCGTATTTTAGTTGGATTCAATGTTAGATGAGATGCTAATTGATCGTAAAAAATATATATATATATATATATATATATATATATATATATATGTGGAAGATTAAATGTAGACTTTAAAATATTTTTGAAATACACTAATTAGAACTATTATAAACACAGGCGCAATAATCGCGTATGTGTGTATAACTTTTTAATATGGGTGATATTATATTAGTAGGTGATGATATTGTATTATTATTAAGTTAAAATATAAAATAAAATTATATTTATTAAAAATTAAGTGAAATATATAAAAAAATGTGAGAATAACCTTTAATAAATAAAGAAGAGGAGAAAAAGCAAATATAGACGATTTTACAAAAATTTTGTAAAAATAATGGTCAATTTTAAAAAATTTAATAAATAATTATATTTTAAAAGATAAAATTGATATTTTGAAATGTGGACACAAAAAGAGAATCGTCGTTATATATAGATGTGTAATTACTTTATCATATTTTATTCTTCAACATGCAGTAACCAAACTTGAAATGTAATACTATTTTTCTATTCATGTGAAATAATTAAAAATCTATAGAGAAAAGTTTTACTAATAACTTTATTATGTAATAATAAATTCATTTAAATTCAAATTTTTATATTTTCAATATATTAAAACTAATATTAAATTTGTTATTATTTCACTATTAAATTATTATTTAATATAAATATATCAGAAGTAAGAAAAAATTCAACATAATTGTTAGTGTAAAATTATGATATTAAAATGTCACTTAATAGCATAATATACATTAGTGAAGTAAATTAAGCAATAATTATAGTATAATATTGTGTTACTAATGTATATCTAGGTATGTTATTTCATGAAGAAGTGTTAAATGATTTTTCATAACCTTTTTACTATAACAATTGAGTTCATAACAAGACATCTAATCACAAAGATTTAGCTTCAAAATACTGTTATATAAATAAATTATGCTACATTTCACATTTACTTCATTTAACTTTTTTTATATATATATTTTTACATTTTTAATTCAAAATCAATGTTTTTAAATACGATTTTAATATTTTCGAAAGATAAAAGTAGAGTTCCAATGCAATTTTTTATCTTTTCAAAATATAAAAAATAAAGTCATTTTTAATTTAATTCTTTAAACTTAAATTGTAAATTAAATTATAATTTCAACCAAATTGAATTGAAAAAAAAAAAACTATAAAATAGGTCGCAAATGTTCAAACTCTCTAATGGTCTAGTGGTGTCAATTATTAATTTATGTTTGTTCTTATTTAAAAAATGATATTGTATTCATACCACAATTTTACTCTTTTTTTCTAATTAGATTATTTTGATGATTTAAAAAGAAAATTAGTCACACAAACTTGGAAATATATAAGCATCATCAAACAAGAGTGACAACAATATATGACAGGAGAAAAAACTAGAAGAAGTAGTAACACTTGAAATTCCATTGCAAGTAAAATAGAAAATGACTTTCTCCTATACCAATCCCCCACAATAAGAAAAAATAAAATATCCAAAAAAAGAAAAAAACCATTTGAATGATATAAACACATTAGCATTGTTCTGCGATTGGCTTTTGTGGGAGGGGAATGTCAGGTGCAGCAACCACATTGTCCCCTCCAAATCCACCTACAACACTATCCTGCAATTTTCTCTTGGGCTTTGCCTCTTGCAGCATCAACACAACATCCCTCATACAAGGTCTATCTGCAGGGTTTCTACTGGTGCAGAGCAATGAAATTCTCAGCATCTGAATCATCTCTTCTCTCACTGAACTGCACCCTGCTCCTGCATTCTTGTCCAATATGTCATCAATTCCATCTTTTGATTTTATCTTTGACCTCACCCAATCCACTATGCTGTTTCCGTCTCCAAATGCTGCTTCCACTGAACGTTTTCCGCTCAGAATCTCCATTAACACCACTCCATAGCTGTAAATGTCGCTCTTCTCATCCACTTGAAGGGTGTAAGCATATTCTGCACAGGAACACATACCAAGGAAGAAGAAGTAGTACTGTTAATTAATGCTTCTTTCAGACAACTACAAAACAAACACCATTAAAATACATGCACAGCACCCCAAGTCAACATCCTCATCATTCAAAGGAGTTATGATAATTCACAATATTCTGAGTGGACCCCATCAAGATCAGGTCGTCAAAGTTAACAAATTTAAACAAAACAAAAAAGGGAAAGCCTTGATCTTCTCCCTCCATGCGCAACAGTGCGCCTACCCATGCACCGAAATTCCTCAGGAAAAGTCCCTCTCATGCTGCTAACCTTAACTTGCTTGCTTTCTTCATTCAAACTTGGGTTCACACACCCAATGGACCACCCCAGTAAATTTGATAATCAAAAAATAAACTTTTTTTTCTGTTGATTAATTAACCTAAGCTGAATGGTTTGAAACAGTAAAAAAAAATTAAGAAAATGTAGGAACTGGTGTTGGTGTTGGTGTTGGTGTGGATGGTTACCTGGAGCAATGTAGCCATAGGATCCGGCAATGACGGACATGGATTCGTCGGTCTGAATCAACTTTGCGACGCCGAAATCGGCGACTCTTGCCTCCATTTCAGCGTCTAAAAGAATGTTACTGGGTTTGAGATCGCGGTGGACGATGACGGGGTCGCAGTCGTGGTGGAGGTAGGAGATTCCCTGAGCAACGCCCAAGGCGATCTTGTACCTTGTGAACCAATCAGCGACGAGATTATCACCTTTGTTTTTGGCATGCAACAAATCATCCAAGTTGCCATTGGGCATGTACTCGTAGAGCAGCATGGTGCACTCCCTGTTGCTGCAGCACCCTAACAACCTCACGATATTCCGGTGCCTCACGTTTCCCAACACCTCCACCTCGGCCAGAACCCCTCTTCTCCGGCGGATATTCTCCTTCTGTTTTCCCCAAAGCTTCTTAACCGCTATGATCTCGCCGCCGGTCATTTCGGCGCGGTAAACTGTCCCCGTCGATCCCATTCCTAATATCTTATCGGACATCGACAAGCACTCCAGCACGTCGTCCGCCGTGAAATTCAGCCGCTGGAACGCCGTTAACTTCCACGGCCCGACCTCCTCTCCGAACCGCCGGTTGTAGTTCGCGTGGAAGCACCGCGTCCCGGCAACCAGCACGAAGAGCCCGATGCCGAACGCGGCGGCCACGATCCACACGATTGCACCGGCTGTTCGCTTCGGCTGCTGGCGGCGGACGTCGACCTGGTCGTCGGCGGAGGCGGCGAGGGCGTCGGCAGCGCAGGGTTTGGCCAACACGCCGCCGCAGAGGCCCTGGTTCCCGGAGTAGGAGGAAGGATGGAGGTTCGGGAAGATGCCGGACGAGGGAATTGGACCGGTGAGGGAGTTGAAACTCACGTTGAAATTCTCGAGAGTGGAGCAGTTGTTGAAGTTCGACGGAATGGTTCCGGTGAGGGAATTGTGCGAGAGATCAACGTCGGTGATGGAGGGGAGAGTGGAGATTTCCCAGGGAATGATTCCGGTGAGTGAGTTTCGACTCAGATTGAGCAAAATTAGCTTCTGGCAGTGTCCAATGTCCCATGGAATCGTTCCGTTGATGAAATTTCCCTGCAATTCGAGCTTATACAGTTGCTGACACCCAATGAAATCTGGAATTTGACCGGTGATGTTCGACGAAGCCGCGGAGAAGATCGCGAGATTAGTTGCATTCCAAATAGACGCAGGTAAGGAGGTTCCGAAGGAGTTTCCGGAGATGTTGAAGTACTGCAAGTTACCCAAGTGTTCCGGAATCGGACCCTGGAAGTTGTTGCTGCTGATATCTAGGAATGTAAGGTTAGGGAGGAGCGTGAGGCCTTCGGGGATTGAACCGTTGAGGAAATTGTTTTGGATGCGAACCCTAGCGAGCGAGGTGCAGCTGCCAAGGGACGGTGGAAGGGTATGACTGAACTTGTTGAGAAAGAGTATGAGCCTCACGAGCCTGTTACCTTTGCAGACATTTTCAGGGATTGGACCTTCGAGTGAGTTTGTGGAAACGTCGAGTTTCAGTAGTAACCCGTTGGAGCCAAGTTGCTGAGGGAGGGTTCCGGTGAGTGAGTTGTTGAAGAGGAACAGAATCTCAAGCTTTGGTAGGTCTCCGATTCCCTGTGGTATTTCTCCGGTGAGGTTGTTTTCCATGAGGTTGAGCGTGGTTAGTTCCGTCAGCATGGTGACTTGGGTGGGGATTGGCCCTGTGAGTTGGTTATCTGAGAGGTCAAGGCTTTTAAGAAACTTCAATCTTCCAATGGTTGCTGGGATTTCTCCTGTTAACCTGTTCTTGAACAGCAAAAGTGTCTCCAGGTTGGTGAGTTCTCCCAGCTCCGGAATCACGTTCCCTGAGATGTTAGCGGTTGAGATGTCCAAGTATTTGAGATTAGAGAGCAATGAGAGTTCCGAAGGTAGTGTTCCTGAGAAATTGTTGTACCCAATTTCCAAGTGTTCCAGTTCAGCCAAGTGGCCTAATTGGGGTGGAAGCGAACCTCCCAAGGCGTTGCCGGCTAAGTCGAGAAACTTGAGTCTGGGGAAAGTGCCGTAACTGGGCGGAATCCGGTCACTGAAGTAGCTTCCGCCGAGGTTCAGGTGTTCCAGAAAACGAAGGGTGGTTAACTCGTGGGGGAGGGGTCCGGTGAAGCTGTTGCTGTAGGCGTTGAAGTGCCTGAGGAACTTGAGCTTTGATGTGCCGGGTGGGAAGGTTGAGTTGAAGTAGTTGTGGCTGATGTCCAGAGTTCTGAGTTCCGGTAGTTCGAAAATGGCGTACTGGAAGCTCCCGCCGAAGTCATTTCCGCTGAGGTTAAGGTGGTTCAAGGTGGATAAATGGCGGATTTGGGGTGAGATTGTGCCGGAGAGATTGAGGTGGGAGAGGTCGAGGGTGGTGATTTGTGAGGTTTTGGAGTGGCACGTGATGCCTCTCCACGAACACCATATGGGGTGTTGGGAAGTGAAGTTGGAGGAGTTGTAATAATCCCAGTCATGGAGGTTGTTAAGAGGGTCTTGGAGGGATGATTTTAGTGAGAGGAGGGAGATGAGTTGAAGAGGCAGGGTCGTGGCAGAGAGAAGTGTTTGACAGAGGAAGGAGAATGTGATGAGAAAGAGAAGAAAAGGTTTCATGGTTTTGGGGTGGTGGGAGTTGTGGATGAGAAGAGGGTGGTGTTGAAAGGGGTAAATTTAAGGGAAGGAAGATTTTGATGAGGATGATAATCGCTTTTTCGGAGTGCAGGGTGCAGAGGGAGTTTCATCATGATAATTTGCTTCAGTGGGTTTTGTTGGTGGTACTGGAAGACATGGATGAGAGAGAGAAAGAAAGAGAAAGAGATTAACCACTTCGTCTTCTATTATACAACACCACCATTTTCCTCTCTACGGTTGAGTGAGTCTCTTTATTTGAAGCTCCTACACCATAGTTTTCTTTCCTACCTCAGTATTCTACCTTTGTCTGCTATCTCCACTCATACTTTTTTATTTTCTACTTTTCTTTTGCTCCCACTTTTCATCATTCCCTTGTTTCCTTTACCTTTGGCTAACAAATTCATAAATACGTGTAACAGTGACATTGTCTCTCGCAGGATCCAAGAAAGCCATCTCAATTTCCCACCATATTCCTCCAAACCAACCATTATTTTAAAACAAAACAAACCCATTTTTTTCTTTTTCTTTAATTTCTGCTTTATTTTCCCCCTCCATTCTTTTCCTTTACTTCCATGTTATATTCCTCGGCTCCAGCATGGAGATTCAGGTGAGAGAACCTTGTCCAAAGCAGTTAAGTATGGACCACAGATATTCTAAATTGGTTAATTCCAGCATGTCTGCATAATCCCAATCACGGAATGCAGTGTCGATACACTACATAAATAAAAATCCCTCACCCATTCTTAACACTGACCACATTTTCGGGACCAGATTTGGATCATCATTAGACCCTTCTTTGGACGTATTATTGGAACCAACTTACCAAACTTTCTCAGTTTTAAACAGCAAAATCTTGAACCACCCAAACAATGATAAACAACAAAAATCATCTTATTGCCCAATCTCCTTTCTGTCCTTTACAACTTGTTCTAGCAAACTTGTGCAAATATGTTACCACTGCATTTCCCATCGGAAAACACACCAAACAAATTCGGAATGTGATTGCACATTCTCCCCCCAAATTCAGCTTTCTTACATAATATGCAGTGTTACAATAATTTGTCACCCCCGAATGCAGTTCAGGTACGTACATGTAAACCCATTTGACCCTGTTCTATTATATACCATCTATCAGTTTCACACTTTCTTTTTAATATTGGTATCCCCAAAATTCATGCCCAATTACGGAAACATAATATGAAATGCTTTTTTTTCTGTGGTACCTCCTTACTAAAGTTAGCAGATACACACCTGGCACTATTTTATATGCATTTATTTAACTCATTAGAATCAAGTGTGGTTGGTGAGACATACCGTCAGAGGAATCTGCCATTGTTTTGTAGAAAGAGCAATTTTTTTGGTACTATAATCTACTCAACATTTATGTATTTTGAGAGAACTCTTCTAGATTAAGAAACGAAAAAAATAAAATGCGAGCATATTCTGTGAGGTGAAATGGCGCGGGTGTTTGAAATTCAAGATAATGGTTTTGCAGATTTCAAAGCATTAATGAAAAGAATGCGATACAATGATGGGTTCATTGATGATGCTTAACCAATACTACTACTACTGGTACTATATTAAATACTGAATATGCTTAAATTTTGTCGCTTTTGCAAAGTTTGACTTCACTAAAGCAATACTATGATGAGCAATTACTACTTTCTGTCATTAACATCATTAAAGTATTCATTAAGATAAGAATAAAGCTTCAAACACAATCATCCTCATCCCAATTTCTTAGAACTCAGCATACATATACTGCCACCCAACATCTTTTTCTTCATGTCTCATTATCTTTATCATTCTTTTCTCACTGTTGTTACCAGTGCTGTACTGCATAACATAACTCAATTATGCAGGTCACCTAATTAAGAACCATTTTGGCTTCTACTTATTATTTTTATTTTAAATTACTTAACACAAAAAAAAAAATGATTTTACACTCCAAACACTAATTTGTGGTTTCAAGACTCATTGGACAGAGAATTTGGGAATCAGTGTTCAGATGTATGGTGATTGCAACTGGTTTGGCTAAGTAGCAGAAGGGACCAGAAAATGGTGATTACTATAAGAATAAGCGTAAGAACGGCAAAAGGGGTAATTGTGCCGTACTGGTTGGGGATTTGCATGCATAGTTTTGCGAACGGAACATGAGTGATGTCAGAAAAAGAACCATTCTTAACTAATGATGCATAATTTTGTCCACTATATCATACATGAACATGTTTAAGGGACAACAGTACACGTTTTCAACCTGACCTAATAAAAAAATTGTTCTCTGAGGTTCAATCACATTTTTATTCATCACCTTACTCATAAAAAGCTGAAATTATTGTACTAACACTACGTCTAGTTAGACAAACAGCATATTTTAATCAGAGGTTACGGTTTTTGGAAATTTGAACACATAAATATTAGTTTTTTTTTTAAATTAAGGTTTAAATATATTTTTAATTAATAAAATTTGATGTGAAATTAAAATTCGTCTTCCATCTTTAAAACAGAATAAATGTAGTTCTTTAGCAATATTAACTCTTTTTTTATTTATTAAACCATATTTCCATATTGGCATTAAAAAAATAATGTGTCAAATAGTGTAAATGTCAATCTGAAATTTGAGAACTAGTCATTCTTAAAACTTTGGAAATAAATACATCAAATTTGAAATAAAAATAAATTTTAGTTTCACGTCAAAGTTTGAAATCTAAAATCATATATAAAGAGAAAAAGAAAGATATTTCTTTCTTGTTTTACATAAATATATGATTCTCAATAGTTAAAGTTACTTAAAATATTATTCTCAAATAACATATAAGAAAATAAGATTGAATGAGTTTATTCTTAAGCATTGCATAAGGATATTTGTAAAATTGTAAGAAGTAATAATGTATAAGTGGGTCTAGATTCTTTACTGATTTGTTAGGTGTTGTCCTAGACTGAACATTAAAAATACATTATTTTGATATTTTAAATATCTTTTAATATATGTTAAAATGTTAAAATCAGTAATAATCAATGTGTTATAATGACACAATAAATAAACAATATAGAAAAATTCAACCTAAATTTTGTATAAGCAGACACATATCTCTTCTACTTAATATTTTCACTTTTTCCCTTTTTTTTATTACATTATACCACTTTTCATCACAATTATATTTCTATATATCTTTTCTGTGTGTGTTTAACAGTGTGTGAGAAATATCCATGCATGATTTTAGTGGTGGAAGGTCACACTTCACATTCCTCTTTCATACACCTTTTATAGCTGTTCATTCTGAAGACAATATGCAAACATTGGAGTCATAAAATGATAGGGAACAATTTGGATTAAAAGCTCTTTCGATTCAATTTGTAGTGAGAGAGAGAGAGAGTACTTTCACGGTTCAAGAAATCTACCATGGAAGAGCTTTCGTCATCCTCTGCTCTTAGCCTCAGCAGAGAGCACGTGTCCGTGCATGTCTTTTCATAACTAAATATGCATATGAAAGCGATAATGGAGAATGAAATCAAAATAAGAACAGAGACATATTGTAAGCAAAAAACAAAAGGGCTCTTTGACGTCATGCATGCAAGGACTAAACGTACGTACGTACTCGTATAGTATGTATCTACATGTCTCAATGGTCACTGTTGTTTTGAGGGCATAAAGAGAATCTAAACCACTCATCAATTTAGGTGTTTTTTTGTGTGTTAATTCTCTTATTAGTCTTCAAATAGTAATTAATCACACACATATTTTAAAATATATTAAGAATAATTATAATATATTAGTGTATTTTTAATATTCAGCGAGTAATAGCATCAAAGAATCCAATAAAGAATAATATAGACTCGTATTAATTCATGTTCATTTCCTATGCATTAAACAAATCTTAGAACGAAGTGTTAAAAGGTTAAGGTAAGTTGAAATTTTATATCGATAAAAATGAAATAAGATAAATAATATATAAGTATAAAATCTCATACAGATAATCTTAAGGTTTTGAATTAAAAATATTGTTACGATCTCTTATGTGGACTTTTCATGACTTATTGGTATCAAATCTTTTAGAAAAAAAAATGATTTTTTAACAATTAAATTTTGACAACTTCCTCTCATAATTTGAGATGACATATTTTAGATGGTTCTCATTTTTTCATTTTCTTATTTTTATATATTCCAAAATCATTTAAAATATGTCACTTCAAGTTGTGTAAGAGAAAACTATCAAAATAGCTATCTTTCTCTGACTTGCTCTGATATCATTTTGGAAGTGAATTTTAAATCTAACTCAATTTCATAAAATTAACTTGTAAAATGAGGATTGCACCTACTTATATATTATATATTATGAATTGACTTGATATGTAAGTGTAACTTCCAATATATATGTATGGTAAAGGGAAGTAGAGTTGAGGGGTTCGGAGATTTTGAAACTTGAAAAAATAGCTGAAGGGTGTGTGTGGTGTGAAATGACGAAAAGAGATGATAGAAAACAAAAGTGAGGTTCAGATAGGCACATGTCTGTGATGTGTGGAGTGGGGCTAACAACATTGGCAGAGGCCACGCCACAGTTCATAGCAGAAAATGGGACCCATTTGGAGCATTGGTTTGGTGAAGAGTGCTCTGGTGGGCACCACAACCCCTTTCTTCTGTCTCCCTTGTACCCTTCACACTTTCTCCCTACGATGTTACAGGATCATAGCTTCATCACTTTTTTCTTCTTCATTTATATATTACAAACCACCATAAATATTTTTAATGACCTGCATGTCAAAACTTACTCTTATCTAGAAGTATGATTTCTTTCACAAATGCTTATGATTCTCTGTTTGAAAATGTATGTGCCTGTTCAGAATGTGTCATTTTTGTGACAGAAATGTAGATTTCCTTTTATATAAACAAAAATGAAGCATAAAAAAAACACACTTTGGAGAGGAATTGGTTTAACTATTCAAATATAGGAGGTACTTGATGCTTAGTAGTTTTATTTTGCCCCCATTATAGGAACTGTCTGAATCTGCATGGTGACTCTATCCTCTCATCAAATACATGATTCAGAACATGTCTGAAATGGACCAGACTTAAATGCATCCACCTAACAAAAATGACAAAGCACAATATATGAATCACCACAATAGAATTCCATTTTTTTTTTCTCTCTTTTGAATAAAGATCACTGAGGAGATATAATACTATATAGATACGATTCCAGCTTACATACATAATTAATTGATACTATCTCTTTTCCAAAACTTTAAGCCAATGAATTTGTAAGGTCTTTTTTTTTATACGGTGTTCAACTTTCTATTTTTACTCGATATGAAACTTAAACTCAAACTCAAACTTTAATCGGGACAATGTCATTCAAGCTTCAAAGATTTTGCACTCCATGCATGATTTGTAATCATTGAAATATGCATTTTGTATAGGCATGATTTGGAATATGGGCATGGCATGATGGAAAAAAGAGGTACTAGAGGCACACTCAATGGCAATAGCCAAAGGCAAAGAGTGTATGATCATGGTATAGTGGCATGGTGAAACAGAAGAAGCAGAAGCAGAAGCAGATGATGAGTGAGCATGAATGAATGAATGAATGAATGAATGATCCATGAGTAATGGTGATGATGGCCCTACCATTTTGATTGTCTCATGTGACATGCCATGATGGTTAGGATAGCTATGCTTCCCCACCCCACGCGTGATTCCCTCTCAATTTCTTCAACTCTTTCACTCTCAGCTTTTCTCTTCTCTTCACTTCACTCACTACCAATTTAAAAGTTTGTCTCTACTCTTTCAAACCAATGTATATTAAAATACAGTGTTCATTACACAATATGTGAAAGAAAATACAGTGACCAATGCAACAGTGTTCACTACTGCACTGACATCACCACAAAGTTTATTCTGATGTGCCTTTCTTTCTGCTCTAGAAACTTCATGACGTGACTTCCCCAGTTTTGTGCTGCTCACTATCATTTATCAACTGTCTCACGCTTCTAGTAACATATTTTAAGACCACATTGCTGCTTCATGTTATGTATTTAATTCATATTTCACAATAACTTGAAAACGAATGAGAATGTCCACAATGTTACACTTCCAAACTTGTGCATCCAAGTTATTCATTTGTAAATTTTTCGTCTATTTTGTCACTCAAGTTTAAGTGAATTTTAAAATTAGTCTCTCTTCAAAATTTTATATCAATTTTGTCATTCATCTTTAGAAATATGTGGATTTAGTCATTCTTACCTAATTTTGTTAAGTTTATTTGACATTTTAAACGTATTTTATGATAATATTTGAGTTAACATTAAAGCAAAAATGTGTCAAACAGTGTAAATAATTCAAATACTATAATGAAATGTGCTTGAAATGTCAGATAAACTTAACAAAATTTGGTTAAAAGGACTAAATTCACGTATTTTTAAAGATGAAGTACTAAATTGATCGAAAGTTTTGAAGATTAACTAATTTCAAATTTCAATAAACTTGAGGGACCAAAATCATACTTAACCCTAAATTCTAAATTTTTTAGTATTATTGTGAGATGTTTATAAAAGTTAGTATTTTACTTAAGAAAGTCGGTTTCTGAAAACTATAGCTTCATTATCAGCATCGCAATTGTCTGCATATAGGTTTTGAAGGCCAAAGAGTGATAAAAGGCTTGAATTGAAATTTGAAAGAGGTTACAAGTCAAAAGCTAAAAGTTCAGTGGAAGTGTGAGCATGGTAACCAAAAATAAAATAAAATTAAATGTCCCTATCCCTATGTTTGGAGTTAAGAGGTCTAGTAAATGTTGATTAATTTAATGATTCTTGTCACAGTCAACTAATGGTCCATCTTTTTCCCAAGAGTAAGATATTTTCACAGTAGAAAAAAGTAAAACTAATTTTTCAAAATTTAATTTTTAATGAAGTGTCTTTTATACACAGAATCAACTCCTTATCATCGTCGAACTTAAAAGCAATTTAAGAGAAATGTTAGGAAATTTTCTTCCAAAACCCTTTTTTTAAGGACTAAATATGTTTTTATTCCTCAACTTTCAATGAAAATTAGAATTAGTCTTTTTTTAAAACTTTGTCTTAATTTAGTCTCTCAACTTCAAAATTGTATAAATTTAGTTTTTTTAAGAAGATTTTGTTAAGTTTATTTGACCTTTCAAATGTGTTTCATGATAGTTTCTTAGCTAATATTGAAGCAAAATTATTTCAAACAATGTAAATATCTCAAATGCTATCATGAAATGCGTTTGAAACGTCAAAAAAAAAAACTTAACAAAATTTGTTTAAAATGACTAAATTCACGCAGTTCTAAAGTTAGAGGACTAAATTGGACCAAAATTTCGAACATGGACTAATTCTAATTTTGACTAAAAGTTGAGGGATAAAAACATATTTAACATTTTTTTAATTATTGGTTGAAATTGATTAGAATAAGAAAGTTTGATGGATTTTCTCACAGCATTCAGCTTCTCTTTACTTTAAAATACATCAGATGAAGTATGAGATATGTTTCGATTCCAAGTCTAATGCTAGAATCATGGTCAATCATCATGTATCTGAGATATTGTTTACTTTGAAACATGTGGACCATCATATTTTTGTCGCCTCAAAAGTTGAAAGAAAGAAGAAGTATTTAAATCGTCTTAAGTCTTGAGTTCTATGTAATGTGAAACTATCGGGTGTGGTAGAAAGAAAATATATGCATATTTGATTGTAGCCTATTGTATGAGGAGAATTATAGAAAGCAGAATAAGGGTATGAAAGAAGGGCGAAAGCTGTAAAAGGAGAAGACAGCATGCAGAGAGAGAGAAAGAAAAGAAAAACTGTAATGGGAATGAATAGAAACATAAAATGAATAGGGAAGAGAGAGAGGTCCACAAAGGAATGATGAAAAAGTTTGAAAGGCATAGTGAAGAGAAGAGAAGAGGGTGGCAAAAGTGGGTTTGGGGTCCAACCACAGTCCCACTTACATTCTTTTTGCAGAGAGTAACAGTCTCCTTTCATTCCACTCCTAAATATTACTCTTTGACTTAACAGTTTTCACCTTCCTCTTTTCTCTTTCTAGTTTTTTTTTTTTTTTGAATTATCATAATTTGTAATGAAAGTGGAGAACAGAATTATGAGGGTTTGAAGAACAGCATGTGACACCTTTCCTCTAAGTCAAGACTCATCACACTTAATTTAACCAAAAACTTTATCTGTTATAACTCTTAGCGAATGTGCCTTACACTGCTCAATTTCAATCATTCACCACTTAATTCCTATGCTAATATCATTCATTATCAGCAAATTTAGTTGCTCGGCCATTAACCCTTACATGACAGTAAATTTTATAAGAAAATTTTATATAACATCTAATTAACACAGTTGAATACATTATCCCTGGTAAATGTGATAGGTCTTTCTAGGGGAATATTCACCGGAGAGACACAACATTCAGAGGAATCCAATTTACATAACTGATTGATATCATTTTCAATCCAAAATTTTAAGATTTATGAGTCTTTTTTCTTATCATGTGATCAACTTTCTCATTTTTATTCAACGCGAAACTAAGACTTCCCAGTAATTTAGTAATTTTTTACTTAAGTGTTCAAAGGTGAGTTTTCAACACGAGTGAAACCCTCTCAACACAAGTGAGATTCAACAACAATGAAACACAAGTCAAATCTATATAAATTGACATCATTTCCAATCCAAAATCTTAACACAATGAATTTTTGAGTCCAGGGACTCAATTTTGTTATCTCTACTTAACGTGGACTTAAGATCATACTTAAATTCTCAACAATATGATGATTCAGATTTTCTAATAATTTTTGTCTTGAATCTTTAATCTCTTTTGTCTTCAAATAATTTAATCAAGTTAAACGAATTCAGAGAGCTATTTACTCTGGGGTTTAGCGTTTGTACTATTTAGCGAGTGTTGTGTATATGAAATGAATGATAATATGAAATGATTGTAACTTAAAGAGGAATAAATTGAGAGTAGATTAGCGCATTGAAGAAAAATAATGAGAGACTTATAGAAGGCCCACCTCGAAAGCATTAAAAATAAGACAAGAAAAAGATGAAGACGAGAGAAACAAAAATAGAGATCACAATGAAAAGGATGGAAGTTAACAACACCCAACTTAGCTTAGAATAATAGAAAGCAAAGTAAGATTAGTTGCATATCACGCAAAAAATAAACCAAACTTTTTATTGGCAAATTAGAAAAGTTAGAGAGGATAATTAGGAGAGATAGATCATGTGATGAGAATTTTGAAAGCTTTGATTTGGTTGTTGGTGAAGAAGCTTTATGATGGCTTAGGTGAATTTAGCTAAAGCAAAGTTATGGAGAGAACTTAAGAGTGTAAGGGTCCCATTATAATGATTACATGTCATGTTTTATCATATTCATATGGTGTTTGTTGCAAAAAAGATGCTTTAACATTAGATATGAGAGAGTATGAGAAGAGATGAATAGACAGCCAAATGATTTATACCTTCTAAAGTAATGTCACAAACCATAATGCTAATGGAATTTACACTCTTTTTATTAAGAGAGAGAAACCTCAATATCTCAATCAAGTTAAAAAAAATTGTCACATTCTTCAACTTTCCTTTTCATGTTCATATATTTGGTCAATAATGTCTACGCCTGGGCCAGTGTTTGCACAGTAACACAATGAATCATTTCTTAACTTCACCAGTTCATTAATTAACACCACCCTCTTCCATCTTTGCATGCATCAATCTTGCTCAAAACAACACTTTGGATAACCAAAATTTTCATTTGTTTTTACCCTTTTCTGTTTTTCTTTGTTTTTTAGTTCCCAATTCATCAATGCTCAAATTTTGGGTAAATAGTAGATATTAATTAGAATGCAAATATGTTGGGAATGTTAGAGATTCTATATCCACCGGATATAAGACATATTTACAGTATATAATAAGATGCAAATCCTATCTTATTAGTTGATTTTATATGATTGGGTTAAACATAAAGTTTATTGTGAGTATACTTGTTTGTTTAGAACTGGTTCAAGAAGCACTTGAATTGTTGAATTGTTTTATTTTGAGTTGTTTTGATTCTCAAATCTTTGAGAATTGACAAAGCTTGATTTCATTGACCAAAGAGTGTCACTCTTTCCTTTTTCTTATGTTTTTTTCTCTGATGAAACAATTGCATCAACAAAATGTACTTTACCATTTCATCCTCATGCCACTAAATGTTCACACACTTTCGTAATCAACGACATAATAATATATCTATATGTCTAAGCATATCTCCCAAAATATTCATCACGATAAAGTTGAAGAATTGGCAGCAAAAGTTTAGTTATCTTTTTCTGGTTTTTGATTTCAATTAATGTTGGTGTTTGTATGATCCCTGATCATGTGTCAGGGGCAGCCATGCAATGGAAAGCAGAAAACCAAACTGTAGTGAGGTGCACCAAAGAATCCAACCTCTTAAGAAAAACTCAAAAAATGACATCATTTCGTTTAGAAGATGAAACTCACTTTATACTCATTTTGATGGTTGGATGCTATAGTCTAAATCTTGGTCTGCATTTTAATCATAAGCTTCATCTGCTCTTTCTACTTTTTTTGATAATTTTCTAAGGTTTGAATGATTATAATTAGCACTGTTGGTAATTTGTAGTGACATTGGAGGCCAACAAACATAGCCGTGGAGGTGGGTGTCCTATGAATCATAACCTTTCTTTCTTTCTGGCCATTTCCTTCACTGCTTTGCTTTTTGGAGTATTGGTGTTGACTTTTGAAACTTCTGCCTCACCCATATCACAGATTCACTGACAGATACATATCTATGCTCCTCATAAGTCTTACCAATTTCTTTTTCTTTTTTTCAATTTTTTCAAATGAAGATATAAGAATTTGTCAATTTGTAATTTTATGCCACTTCATTTTTACTCGTATCCCTGTAATAAAACTTTTCTTTTTAGATCCTACAGATTTTTCTAGCACCTTAACAAGTGTATAATATTTTCCTGTAAAAAATTCTTATGATGTATTTACTTACTTACCATCTAGGCCAAGAAGAACAAAAAAAAGACAACTTAAATGATAAATATAGTTCATCCTTAAAAGAAAATAACACATAAACACTAAATTTATTATGTCAATTAGAATCATCCATCATAGTAAATTGTTTACTATAATTTATCCTATTTTAGTTAAAATTTAAACAATAGAAAAATGTGTTTAGGTAAACAAAAAATTAAAATTAAATAAACAATTAAAACCTTCAAAATTTTGAGATCCTTCCCTCGTTTCCTGGTTGTGGTGTTATAAACAAAGTGTTTGGTCTATAACAGATAATTTGGAAATCCAAAATGCTGGACCAAAGAGCCACTCATCTCTCAGAAATATATGCTTTTGTTACAATACCTTTATCCTCCTTCAATGAGATTATGGATATTTTTAAGCTACAAGATCATAATGAAAAGCAATTATGTCGAATCTCTATTTATACAAAAAGCAACGAGGAAAATCCAATGAACTTTTCAACTTTAAACATTATGACCACTAGCACGAACCGCGCATGCGGAATCTCCTTTATTTCAAAATAAATGTAACTCATATGTAGTATTCCTATCGAAAGATGAAATACGAAACATTCCACGAAATATGTGTAAAAATTTTGTGAATAATAGAAAACACTATCTTTCTATGTTTATACATGTCGCACCCAAATTTGTTATGCATACATTACATTTACACCATACATGTTGCTTAACTCCGACAATAATTTGAATAAATAGACACATCAGAAACCGCAATGAACTGTGTAATTTTGCATTCATTATGTCAATAGTTTATAGAAAAACATGGCTAAAGTAAATACTATACATATACCAAAAATTGAATTGGTGAGGTTATGTCTGCCACTATTCTGCTGCTTGGGATATAGCCTATAGAAAACTAACTGACATTCCATCATCTTCCAGTAACTGCACCAAAATTGTCATTAATCATGTCCGAGAATAGATCTTAAAAAACTAACTGTTTCAAAGAAACAAAAACTCACCTCCAAGACATATTGCAGAAGTTCTTCAGTCCACATGATCATTAAAGCGAATGAGTCTTCTGATGAAAGTTTTTTCCCGGCAATAGCTAAAGGACAAAACAAAAGCATTTTAACTAAAGGAAACAAACATATACAGCACAAGATCTTCGAAGTAAACAGAATAGAGGAAATATGAATATACATCACGTATGATGACACACAGAAGCAAGCCAGCCCAACAGAGACATGAACCATGAATGATGGCCAGAAATTATCTCGGTCCAAAAATACATTCTCAGAAATGAGAGTGATTATGCCGGAAATTAACAGAATAATCCATCCTGAAGGCAAGCATCCATAGAAAGAAAATGAGGAAGATCCCTGGACAAAAAAACAAAAAATCCGAGGTCAGAGGAATTAGCATCAAATTACAGTCAGCCAATCAGAGCTAATAGCCAACATACCTGGAAGTACTTCTTTATGAATATAGCAGAGTATAAAATCCTCAGGGTCATATCTTTAGTCAAGTCAAGTAACCATACAAAAATTTTTCTTTTCAACAAATTATGAAAATTAAATATGGAAATCAAAGTTTTGAACAGACAGCAACCACATAAAATTCTTGGGAGATGAACGCAGGGAACATTGTAAAAATCCAACAGTATCGCTATGCTAGTAATAATTGAACTTGCAACGAAATTAGATTTTACCAGCTTAGAACAGAAGTATCTAGGTTACTGAGTCGGGCAGCGGCCGTTCCATTATAGAACATGGAGTCATAAAAATATGTAACAACGGCTAATATCATCACATACGCAATGCTCCCGATCAACCATAATCAAGAGCTGAAAAGCCAATGCTAATACCAGAATACACAAATTCCTAATCATTGTTTCTCGCAGGCACAAAATCCTGAAGTAATGGTTTATGCTCCTATTTATTTTTTGGAATATGAGAAGGATTCATTATTTACTATTAAGATGCATTTAGAATTCAATTCAGCATGTTGATAAATATCTTAAAAAGATATTTGTGGGAGTAAACTACACAATTAACACAAGAGATGGAACATTACTCTTTCTTGGTTCTGTTTCAATTTATCTTTATCTTTTTGATGATGAATGCCTTTTATTATTTTCACTCGTCAACTCTTTCTCACTTACAACAACATAATTTTCTTTTAGCCTTCATTTGATCAATAGTTTATATGTAATAGCTGTAATGTTTGAGTATCCACATGGCTTTCCATAAGGGAAAAACAAATGTAAATTGTGAAATGACATGAAATAAATAACGGTAAAGTAGAAAGGATACTGAGAGAATTTGCCATTATCAAGCCAACAGCCCCGGCTACCCTTATTAACAGGACATTCAAAACTATATAGATCAACGAGAATATAAGTAGTGAATCATTGGATCGCTTGAGTTGGCTCTCGGTTGCAACTGCATGCATAAAGGCTTCAGAGGTTCCTGAAACATGCAAAGAACATTATAATAACGAGATTAAAGAATTCGATCCACCATTTAACAAGTCATAAACAAGGAAATTAAGTAAATGTAAAATTAATGATATTCAGTCAAAGGCCCCAACGGTTCAGCAAAAACTTATTTTATTAGAAGGTATTAATTTAGGCATTTAAGTTAATCAAATCTACAAGCAGAAATGGCAAATTGAAAATTTGACCTAGAATACATTAATGTCATAAGAAACAATCCTCATTCAAGTTTATGAAATATTAAGTAGGTTTCTCACTTTATCCAGCCATACCCCAATTTAAGTATACCCCCCTTCCCAAAGCTTGAAAATGATCCCATTTTAAGTTATCCTTCTGCTGTTACTTAACCATTTTGAAGGAAAGTGGTTCAGAATTATAGAAAGAAAAGTTTCTATTAACATAAAAGAGTACAAATGTTTCCCAGAACTTCAAGGGGCCTAAACTCCAATTAGTACAAAGGCACACACAGTGAGGTTAGCTTATGAAGTTTATTGCATCTTAACTTCTTTTATATTTTCCTATAGATACTTATGAAGTTTATCTAGACAAAATTTCACAGTTAATAGAGCTTATCTAACACATTTACTAATTCCTTTAGATGTTATTAAATTTAGAAAATGTATGCAAAAAATTTAGATTATATGAAGAATAATAAACATGAGGAGTGTTGTAACCTGCAAACGATCAATGTACTTAGAATAAAAATAAATAGTAACATTAGACAAGGTAGATTACCATTCATGGCCAAAACAATGACATAAAAGCAATAACAGCGGAGGGCAGTTGACGCTTCTCCATCACTCCATTTTTCACCATAAAGCAATCTAATGAGTGAATGAGAATAACTTGGACCAAATGCCATAAAAACAAGGCCTGCAAAAAAATAAAAGCTGAATATTATACCACAAGAGAAACAATAAAATATTCAATTTAAGGTAAAACATGTCCAAAATATTTTTTTCCAGGGGGACACAACAGCATAATCGTTATGGTCACACCTTTTATTGTTCAAAATTACATAAGGGGTTCAGTTTGACTTTAAGGGACAAAAGATCATGTATCTGCGCATAATTGTTGCTTGTTACCAATGACAAGCAACTAAATAACATCCTCGTTACAGGACAATCTAGTATTATTGATTGCATTAAATTATATGTACACAAATGTCAATCATCCAGCAGACCGCAATTTTTTCAGTTTCTCATGAAAAGGCTCTTCCCTATGGAATGCCGTACTAATAACAGAAGTCAAGCTAAAAGGAACTCCTTTAACACAGTGATATCCCTTTTCTAATTTTATTTTTTTCCAAAGGGAAGGGTCAACAACAGCCACAAACAACTCTTTTTCCTATTACACATAAGGTTGGCTACATGAATCAAATGTCGCCATAGTGTTCTAAGGTGATTCATTTACAAAGGCAAATGGCTGAAAATTCTTCTTAATAGTTTGGCAAATAGTTTTACTCAGCCTTATTCTATGGTTCTACATCCAGCATTAGCCATTAGGATTACATTCCATGTGGTCCACTTTCTGTTTTCTCCACACAAGCCAAAACAAGAAATTGTACCAATTTTTTTTACTGCGGGTGTTATTCAACTTTTTCTCTAATGCACACATTCCTAATTCATCTTGTCTAGTATGCCACTCAATGCTCATTCAAGGGAAGGGTAACAGTCTCAAAGTTAGGTTCAAGCTTTTCATTCCTCTTATCAATTCTCACAAAAGAAATTCATAGAATAAAAAGAGAAACATCTAGGTTTAAGTTTTCTTATTCATACAGAACAGAAAATTATTGGTCAATAGTGAACACAGCATTTTACAGCAAATTGAATATTAGGCAATGGCGCAACATACCATCAAATTTGCCTATTAAGTAATATTTGTCTAGATGCAACTTATGTGAACTATACTGAGTAGCCTCAACATCAACATTTCTTACTTTTGCAATCATTGCAGAACCATTGATTATTCATAGTCAAACTAAGATATGGGTAAAGATGCATCTTTCTTCAAACAAGGACCACAAGCAACTCCATTTTACTGAATATGTATTGAGGAAACAATATGAAATTAAATGAAAAGACTTACCAATCAACAAAACTAACTTAAGGGATTCCGTCAAACCATTTCCCAATTTCTTGCTTTTTCCTGGATATTCTCCTGTCAGGATTGACCACCAAAAATAATTAAAATTTATTATTGAATAAGAAAGGAACTCAGTATGATGTGCTTATAACAAAATTAAAGGAGGTCTAGATAAAATATTTGTAACATGACATACATATACTACATAGAAATAGATGTATTTTCGTATGGTGTGATGTAAGTTATATAGTGCTAGCATATGCTGGTTCCCGTCCGACTTTATTGTTTCATCAATAAATTGACTTTGGTTGATCAATTTCTAAAAGCAATATAGTTTTTATGTGTGGATGAATATGACAGGACTGATACTGAAACCTAATAGACAAACACAACTAGCCAGGTAAACGATGAAGATAGAAATGAGGGGCAAATTAAGAATTGCAGCTCGAAAGAAATAAGCAATACAAAGAGACAAACAAAGGAAGAAGCAAAAAATACAGTAGAACCAAATAATAGTTATATGAAAGCTATTTAGATTTTCTGGTTCAAGCATCAAGTAAACAAGAGAGAAATAGAACCTGAAGCAGACCTTGCAAATGTTGCATACGAACTTTCTTCAAAAGGTAAAAAGACAAGTCTCACCACTAAGCTACCTGAAAGATGGTGATTTTTTTCAAAAAAAACAAAGAAGACAAACATGTTCACGTGAGAAACATTTCTCGTGTTTCTCAATAAAATAGGAAACACTCCTGATTCAATTAAATTTATAACATAATAATTAAACTTTCTGAAACAAATTACTCAAACCAAATACCAACCCAATTTGTCCACCACGCCGTATACTGCCTGATTATATGGTGTATCCAACCATACAAGTACTATCTTTTCTCCTTCCTGAAGGATCAATTTTCGAAAGGATTGAAAGGTAAACAGTATACACATCTTGGACAGCTGCTGGTCAAAATCAATCAGTTTCCCTTTTCTGCAAAAATTGTTACTAATAAATCAAACATTGATGATAAATAAGCAGACATCAAACAAAATTAAGTAGATTAATGATTTACAGTTTCCACTTTTCCTTGCAAAGCATGTTTTATATACCATGCATCACATCAGGAGAAAAGTGCAGCATCTTAACATGTAAAACAATCAGATGATAAGGTCTGTTAGGAATAACATTAACTCAGCCGTCACAAAATACATATGAACTTAAACATGGTTCAACCTACAACAAACTAGAGGCACATATAATTATATATGTCCACAGCAGAAACAAAAAATCACCATATCAATAAATATTACATATAGTAGCATCTGGCAAACTTGATCCCTCCTCAATGACCTCAGAAGATCAAGCCTGCCATATCTCCTTTTAAGCGTTGTTCATCAGACCACTGCTTAGAGCATCTTATAGAAGAAAATTTTCCATATAGTTAAAACTATATGGAAATAAATAACTATACCTGAATGGAAAGAGGTATGAAACCTTCAATTTTTGGGAAAGCAAAAGATAGCCCCAATAACCAAGAAATAAGCTGGCTCCATATGCAGACTGTGACAAACCAAAAATGATTGATTTTTCCTGGAAATGGTCATTCAACTCAGAATCAGTTGCATTTACACATAGATATGTCAGAAATATAAAACATTTTTTTGGTACTCTAATAGATAAGATTACTAGAGAATTGACCGATAACAGCATTATCATATCAGTACATCATACTCTATTGTCTAGAATCCAAATTGTGAGTGGATAAAAAATAAAATGCACAATGAAGAAAAAGGTTCTTGAAACTTGTGAGTGAAATAACATGGCGGACATCCTAAAATTGATGAAATGAAATGCTATAAACAAGCAACACTGCAGCATACTATCAATGATACAAGAGTGCAGCACTTGAAAGCTCATTTGCATCGTTTACTTGCCCATTATGATTGGACTAATAAAAGGCAGCTGTTATTCTGGGGTTTCAACATCTGTATCATTAAACTTCTTTACATTTTTTTTTATCAGGACTCCTTTATCACTCAGAACACATATATATATCAGCAAAGATTCAAATGAAACTTCAATAGTCCTAATATTAGCGGCTGTTTGGTTTAAAAAATGGCTCATGTTTCATTTTCTATTGTCTTTTTCATGTATAACTCAAGAAACAGAGAACATACAACATAAAAAACAGAACATTTTTTCAAAACAAAAAGTCCCTTAGAAATCCGAGAAATGAAGAAAACATCAATATCGTAATTGATTTACACTTCTAGTTTAGTAGGTGCCTTCTCTATTTTGTACAGCTTTTTTCTTTCTGTAATTGTTGTTGGCCATAGGATTGCATGTCTGATTCATCTGATGTTTCAACAACCTTAAATTCAAAAATATTAAATTAATTATTTAAATAAGCAAAAAATAATATACCCTTGGTTTTATGGTCTTAATATTCTAAAATTTATGAACAAATGTTAGTAAACCAAAAAGAAAGTCGGCATTAATTTGCTTAAACAATAGCAAGAAACTAGAACAATAGAAGTCCGTTCAAAAATCAATGTCATTAGCATATCTACAAGCTTAACAGAAAAAGCACTGACTGTCTGCTTAACAATAGTAAAAGTAAATATATGCAGCTCAGTATAAGTCCACTCTTACAATTCCAATTTGCTTGCTGATTAGAAAATACATTGTCAAGCATCGTAACAGAGTGGCTATAGTCTCAACCATCAGCCGTAATTCAAGTAAAACCAAGCTTTGTGAGAGAATGTACGCAGGCTCAGCCAAGAGCTCCAAAATACATGCAAAACCTGGCATAACAAGTGAACTTTACTCATAAATTTTCAAAATTTACAAAATCTGATATTTGGAGGGTTATTCAAGGATGTGTGGTTTCATATGTTTTGAAGGGAGATAAGATTGTAGAAAAAACCATTGATAACTCATGAAAGTAAAAAAAACAAAAGTATATAGATGACAAAAAGCTACATCAGATTACCATTGATCAAGATAGCTTGCCCATGTGGACTACTATAACTTATTTGTTGCCACCAGAAGACAAAAAGGCATACTACAATTGTAATAAATATTCCAAGTGGGAAACTCATCCACACTACTTTCATTAGCTTCACAACATCTCCCATTGAATTGCCATCACTATAACATAAAAAGTTACATATTATAAATGGAGCTCACTCAAGTTTTGGAATAATTGAATTAAAAAATAAAATAAATGAAAGACATAAAACCTTAGTTAACATTATTTGAATAATAAGAAACATATTTTTAAATATAATTCCAAAACACATTCTTTCTCTGGCAACTAGAATAGTTTATCCAAAGAATCATTAAAAAATCAGCACTCGCCTATGAAGCAGTAGCTTTAAACCTAACACATACTCGTTTTCTTTTGAAGCATGATGCAAAAGATGATCCATAAACAAATTATACGCACAATCAAGAGGTATGAAAAGAACTAAAAAGCCCTCAGCATCAAGCATGGAAAAAGCCCAACAACTAGGAGGATTCAAGCAAGGAATCAAAATTAAGCCGAATAAACTTGTTGATAAGATCATATGAACTCGGAAAATAAGATGGAAATTAAATAGAAAAAATCATTCAAGAGAAGAACTGTATTATTGAAAGAGAACATAAACTGTGGAGTAGAATTCTCCCCAAAGGTTTCCCTTTCACAAAGGATCTCTCCATTCGCTCACAAACCTCTCAAATACACTGAATGCCCTTTCACAATCAGATTTCACTATTTATGTAACCAATTCTAACGGACAAGACATTCCCTCTAACTAATGAACTAACTAACTAACCAAAACCGTATTTATTAGTTCTTACTGTACATTTAATGCTTGAAAAGATCTGCCGAGCCCAATTTCTTTAAATACACTTCTTCCTACTTAACAGAACAAGAAAGAGCATAAAGGGATCACCATTTCAGGTCCATTCGCAAGCATGCTCGCCGAAAGCCCTCCCGACTAAGAAATAAAATACATGTGACTAGTAGATGAAACTGCACTGCATACAGCTGCATCAAAAAAAGGTGTCAAGATGGTAAACAAAATTTTGACCACAGATCTTATGATGCAGGTCAAAATGACACAAAATACATCAAGAAAAAAATGACACCCAATAAAGAAATTTAGAACTACAGCACGAGGCAAAAGAAGTAAATCAATTCCAAGAAATGAAAAGAGACAGCACAGCTGGAAAACGCATCTCTTGACTGCGAAGTAACTATTATGCACGGGGAAGATGGAGACAGCAATTAAAATTAAAGAGATGGGAAAACAGTTACCGCATAGTCCTCTTGTGTGAGATGCCTTACAATCCATGTATTGAATATAAATGGAATCCCTCTTGACAAGAACTGGGTAGCTGGATTCACGATATCCAAGAAAAGAAAGTAAAATGGAATGGGGAAATATCAATGAGCCAACTCACAATGCAGGGTAAAAAGCTATCTTAGTAATAATCCAAAATAAATACACTCCAATGAACTGCGGAGCATAACTAATTTTTTAATCAAGTCTAATATATGAGAAATGTGAACAAGCCAGACGAGTGTAATGTTGCTACAAGAGGTGAAAAGAATGAACTGACCTAATAGGTATTTAAAGGTCCGTGAGAGATTGGTAGCATCTTTGTTCTTTGACATTGCAAATGCGGAAATGAAAATGATTCCTGGATCAATTACTCGAATACGTCATATGAAAGAATTGGCCACGCACACGATTATGGATACGGATTCTGAGACAGAGAGTGAATGTAACAGAGTGAAATACCTGCTTAGTTTTTTAGGTTTGCCACACGCTGGACGATGAATAAGCGATTCTGTTGAATTCCGGCGAGGGTGAGGAAGAAGTTGTGAGTTGCGCCTTCAACATCAACTCAAGGTTTTAAAAATATTTGAAGCGGCTTCCAACACTACTGCAGGGTGTTTGACGAAAGTACTAAGCCACGATGCTCTTATATTCGGTAGGATTTTTGTGTCTTCTGCTGCGAAATGTTTAAGTTTTAATTTTAATTTATTGTTTTGAAGATAAAATTATTTTATTCAGCTCGCAGTAAAAATATCTATTTTCATTTAATTTTTAGGAACATTAATACTATATGCTGTAGTTTATGTATTGCTTAATGAGATTCGAAAATTCGAGGAATGTATTGTTTGTAGATGTGGTGAAGATATAGAGAAGTTACGTAGAAAATAGAAAAGTAACTTTTCTCTCGTCGGAATGTACTAAATTTTCTATTTTCGTATTTTGAGGAAATAAAAATGTATAAAGATAAGAAAAAAGAAATAAAAGTGAGAGTTAGAGATAAAATATTTCAAAATTAGGTAGTTTAATAGACGTGATAGGAAAATAATAAATAAGTAAAAATAATTATTTTATAAAGTTAATTATTCTACCTTTCTTCCTAAGCTAAATTAACAAAACTAAATGCTTTTCTCTTTTTTCTTTCTCCTCCTCCTCACTAACCAACATGTATGGTGATAAAAACAAGATGAGAGAAAAATCTGGTCTGTCAATCTAAATAAACTAAAATTAATCTATTCCCACTTTTTTTATTATTTTGTATTTATTACTTCATTCCATGTCTCAACATAACGTAAAAAACATCACCTAAGATGGATTAAATATGTTTTTGGTTCCTCAAGTTTTAGCGAAATTTGGAATTAGTCCTTCATCAAAATTTTTGACCAATTTAGTCATTCATCTTTCAAAATGCATGAATTTAGTCCTTTTAACCAAATTTTGTTAAGTTTATCTGACGTTTCAAGCACATTTCATGATAGTATTTAAATTATTTACACTGTTTGATACATTTTTGCTTCAATGTTAACTTAAATACTATCATGAAATATGCTTGAAACGTCAGATAAACTTAACAAAATTTGGTTAAAATGACTAAATTCACACATTTTAAAAAATGAAAGACTAAATTGGTATAAAATTTTGATGAGGGACTAATTCCAAAATTCACTGAAACTTGAGGGACCAAAAACATATTTAACCCAATTTACATAGACATCGCAAATGAATATTACTAAAAGAAATACGTGAATGAAATATTGCGTCAACTAATACAATCCAACGGGCCAAATGAAAAGAGGTTACACAAAGTAAATTTGTTTCCTTTGTACATCTAAACTCTCATGCCACTTCTTTAGATTTAATTATTCAAATGGTACATATTTTTGTTTACATGTGTCAGTTTAGTACTAATTTTCTAAAATATGTAAATTAAATTTTAACTTTTAAAAAAATATCTCAATTAGATTTTAAAAAAAAAAAATATTAATATTATTAACGATATTGATATTTAAAATAACTTATAAAATTAAATATTAATATTTATATTAAAATTTAATGGTAAAAATCATGAATAAAATTAATGACGTTAATAATTTTTATTTAAAAATTACCTAACTTAAACATTCTTTAAAAATTTGAAACTTAATTGACACATAATTAGAAGTAAGTATCAAATTGATACATATAAACGAAACTGAATACCATCTAACTAATTAAACCCAATTTTTTATAATCCATCTTGCATTATAAGTTTAACTTTTTATCTTAAAAACAAAATATTACCCCCATTTTTGTATAAAGATAATCTCCACGCATACTTTCAGGCACCCACGCGTATTTTTTATTTCGTAATGCCTATCTTACAAAATGTTATATGAAAGCCATTTCTTCTTAAATTATTTATTCACCAAAAATACTATCTTAACTATTTTAATAAGTATTTATATCTCTTCAGACAACAAGGATCGTAAAAGAACATTTAAAAATCATCAACAAACTAACTTTTAAATTTTGGTAAAATTATAAGTTTCAAAAGGATGTATTTTTCACAATATAGTTTAACAATAAATAGACCAAACACTAAGTGGTTGATTTTATTCGCGTGTTCTGTTCTGTTGCATGCTAAGTGTCGTATTAATCATATATTTGGTCATTGCTCTTTACTCCCAAACAAAAACTTGTGAAAAATAAATGCAACGGAAGCCCTATGAAATAATCAAATACCAGAAGGAACTCTACTGTTGAAGGTGTGGTGGGGGCTCTTCCACCTGCAATGAAGAGAGCCTCAAACGAGAAAGAACAAGATCGGCTAAACAGACTCAAGACTCCTTCGTTTACGAAGGATCGCCCTGCATGGTTAGTTGGATATTCACCCCTATTATCAATCAAATAACAATGATTATACACGAGGAGGAAACGCTAGGGATAAAGAACACCGAAAATGCGAAGAACCCAAAAATGTGAATTCTTGAAAATACTATAATCAAAGTGTTATTACTAAACATGTTTAAAAATGTTTGGTTAACTTTTGTTGCTTTTTGAATGCTTTTTATAATTTTAAATAATTAAAATAATAAATAAAACTAAAATTGAAATTACAGTGAAGTTAGAAAATAACAAAAAGTGCAGGAAGCTATACATAATACATGTCTTGTTTGAACTTTGTGGTGGATACAGTTACCAATCAACTGTCAGCAAGGCAGTACTGGTGTATTAATATGCGCAGGAAAATTACCAGGATGGCATGCTTGTTGAGTGCAGTTGGTAGTTCCTTGATACCAATCAATTTTACACCGGACATTCTACCAAAATTTTACTTTCTACACCAATTATCCACTCACAAATGATAGTATTCACTCGTTCTGGTACCTCATCGTGCGGGCAATGACCTGTGTAAATGTCAAGAAGAAAATGGGTCAATTTGAAAGCAAGCCCGAGTACTTTGTTATATAAAAGTTCAGACAGATATAAAAAACTCTGGCTACCAGCATCTAACTCCTTGATTATAACTCCATCACAGTGTTCTTTAAGCATAGCCACCTTGGAGTTGGAATCAGAAATCGGATCTTTCATTCCCTAACAATAAAGAAATAAATAGCAATTTGAGTATCAGAGTCATTCTCAAAACATATTGATCCATCCTTTCTCGCCCATAAAACTTGATATCCATGTTATAATACCTGTATGATTAGGACCTTTTCCTTGACATCTTCCAGAAGAAAGTTTACAGGAATGGAAAGATTAAAGCTAAAGATGCTTTCCAACACCACAAGCACACCAGGATCATATGACTTTTAATATGTAAAGGAGGTGTCAGAATGTGAAACTTGCTGATGCAATACAAATAATTTAGATTCTAAAAGTTGAGGAGGATACTGCTCTTAGCATTTCATTTATAAGCCGATCATCTGCTCTTTCAACCCTCTACAAAGCAAACATAATCGGCCACCATCAATACAAATGTATAACAAATATATGAGATTTGGAAATTAGCGACAAACATTACACTTACAGTTGGATAACATTTCTTAACTAACTCCTGAGTTCTTAGCCTCAAGTAGTATAGAAGAATGCGAGACCCCAACCAGGAAGCTCCCGAAGTTTGCCTGTCCTGAACCTTTTACAAGTACAAAAAAAAAAGAAAATGAACTTTAAATAGAACAAACTATTATGTTGTACTACTCACAATAAAGGTCAAATTGTGGTTAGAAGAAATCAACGAAACCCAACTTCTAAGATTCATTTACGACTATATTCGCACTTTTAGATGTTTGTCTCTTCATGAAAACTATCCACTCACTGTACGTTTCCAGTGAAGACTAGATATTTTAAGATCTAGGGATCTAACTTCTAACGCAGGGAATAAACAAATCATGATAATTACGTATAACGGAAACATTTGTACGGTTCAAACAAGAAGATGATATCACACATCAACCGCAGCAAAATTTTACGACAACAAGAAGCAAACTGAAGTTTTTCGGGCCTAGCCAATAGAAAAAGTATAATATCTTACAAATGTTGTACGAACTTGAGTTGTTCTCGATTACACTTACTCTAGACAGTGGTATGAATGAATAACTTGGGATGACATTGCCCGCACTGTTGATCAAAACAAGGGATTTGATCAAATCACTCCAAATACCAGCAACGATAGCAGCAAGATAACCTAGAGTAGGGAAAAATACTTGTTAAATTATCAACTCATCAACAGAAGCAAGAATAAACTGGTAGTATATATGTATATATACATATGCATATACACACACTACAGGAACCAAATTACTGCAGATGTGTGCAAAAGGACAGATTTTTTTTGGAACCAAAACATGTTTTAATCATACCGCCAATTGAGTTGCCAACAATGTGAACTGGTTCACCCACAACATCAATAATAAAATCTCTCAATAGTTCAGCCCACAAGAGTTCAGTATATACAACATTTGGCTTTTCTGATTTGCCAAATCCTAAAATAGTAATTGCCCAAACTCGATTGCCAGATTCAGCTAAACCATTTATGTTATCACGATAATGCTCCCAAAAGGCACCAAAACCATGCACAAGAAGAACGGCAGGACCATCTTCACCAGCAACTGTATACTGAGAAAATCCATTTAAACAAGAAATTAGCAGGAAATTTTATAAATATTTTACTTAAGTTGTACTAAGTACTTCAGGTCTTGACTCATTTCAGTGAGAAAAGAAAATTGAGTGGGCTCTTGCAAAGTGGACTTCACGAAAAATCAAACATTGATCATGAACCAATCAATTGAATACCTCGATAAGAAATCCTTTCCATTTCCATATCCTTGTTGAGTATACTCCGTCATTGTTTATCTGATTTCTCAAAGCCATAAGCCAATACCACTATAACACCACAAAATCATATAAAAAAATCATTTGATAAAAGACAAAGGCCATGGCAAGTACCATGATGTTACATATAAGACAAAACAAAATCAATAAAGGTGCAAAATAATTTTGTACTCAAACAAAGCATAATAGTTGTAACTAGAACCTCCATTGAGCACACAGCATCAACTGCTGCTGCAATTGTGGCAGCTGAATAACCAAAGGGTGATAAGAAACCTGCATTTCTTTCTTGCTCATATTTGATAGCTTCATAATGTACTCTTCTTCTAGAAACAATGCCAAGAGATAGGGCAGGACCAAATAGACCAATAAACGATGCTCCATTCCGACTTTCAGAAGCACGCAATTTTTCATGCACCCTGCACAAATTTAAGTACATTTCGTGACATGTCATTTTTACATTATGACTTCAACCACAAAAGTTTATAAACTTAGTGAATGAAATGTCGATTAATTATAGACATCACTGAGAAAGAACACCTTGTGAGCGTTAATGAATTAATCACTTAGGAGGAGAAACTGACCAAAACAGTAGAGTATGAAAATTGCTGCATGCGATGTTAACAATGTTACGCACAAAATTTTTTATCCCTTCTTACGATACAGGGGAAACAGAATGTAATAAAATAATGGAAGAAATGCTTACAAAACACTGAAACAGAAATAGAAAACCAAAACGGGGAAATATTATGGCTCTGTCTATGATCGAGAACATCATTTTCCTTAAAATGAGGAGAATAATGAGAATCCAGCTACCAAAAAATATTTTCAGCCTCCAAATTTCCAAGAAATATACCAAAATACAAAAACTTCAAAAGGTAAGTTGTCTACATACTCTTGCCAGTCATCACGAGCTGTTCCTTCCAAATATCTTAGATATGCAGCTAGTGCATTCAGTACATTGTTTGTCCCACCTCCAACGGCATTTCCTTCTTTTGTCACAAAAACAGATCCACTACGCTCTCTTGATAGTGTTTGCTCAGAGCTAGAACTTCTTTCAATTCTATCGCCAGACTCCAATGCTTTTCTGCGTAAAACGGTTTCAGCTGAGGCCTCCTTGATTAACCTCCAATTTTCTCCTGATTTACGTTGGTTGCTGGTCATAAATCCCTTTATATCATCATACGACGGGAGAACACCTAATTCAATGAACAATTATTGCATAACCTTTGGCAACATTAAATGAATTTAATTAAAAAAAGTAACATATGCAGTGAAAAATATAACAATAAATAAATAATAATAAACAAAACATCCTGAAAAGAAATCTATCCACCACGGAACTCACCCCAGTCCAGTTCTATCTCTACACCAGGTAACGTTGACTCTGACAGCTGAAGCGGTGTAGTCACCGGAAGTCGAAGTTTCTTAAACTCATCATACGACGCTGGAAGCTTTTTCAGATCCTATGTAACAGTAACATACCATGAGTTCAACTTTTACATTATCAACTCAACCAAGTCAAATTTTCATACGTTACGCAACAAACACAGTTAATTAGTCTCTAACAATCTGCCACCTACCTTCACTTCATAAAACGGAGTTTGCCATAACTCAATCCTAGGACTCCCTTGCGGAACATTGACGGACTCCAAACGCTGTTTGAGCACATCTATGACGAGGCGTAGCTCATACTCCACCTCTTGTTCCGCGAACACACAAGCGGCATTGACCTGTTCCGTCCTGAGCGATGAATTCACTTAAGAAAAGGAACAGCACGAAAATGCATTATAGATTAAGCGAGCAAACGGTAACTAACGGAGTAACAACCTGCGTAGCAAGCTGCTGTATGACGCTGTCCGCATTGCCGAATCTGATCATCAAATCGGAACCGCGATCCTTCAGCGACTTCCTCAAATCTTGCAGAGCAAGCAGAAGCAGTTCCAGCGTCTCATCGGAGAAACCTACAATCGATTAAACTGAGATACTCAGTTCACTAACAGAAATTGCAGCGCATTAAATTTCGTTACTCACGCGAAAGAATGCGGTGATCGAAAACGTATATAGGAAGAAGCGAGGGAAAGGTGGAGGCAGCGAGAAGCGCGGGGTGGTCATCGGTTCGGAGATCGTGTTTGAACCACAGAATCGCCGTTCCGGTTGCTTTCATAGAACAGTAGCGACGAGTTGGAGAGAGAGAACGAACGTTTGGGAAGGAAGAGAGTGATGAAAAATGGGAAGAAAAGTGAGGGAAAGTGAGAAGAGCCATAACTTGAGGCAAATTGAAACAACAGTCACAGCACTTGATTAAGTAATATTATAACTAAATTAAACTTGAAAAGAAAATGTGTTCGTGTTGGGTTTGTTTGTAGATTGAAGGTTCTTCATTTTTCTATGGTGAACATAACAAATTATAATTGTGGTGTAGAAATAGGATTGAAATTTTGTTGACCATAATAAATCCAAAACCCAAAGTTGCTCTGCTACCACTTATTTGTTCAACCATTTGTTGCTTTTGTTTTCTGCACATGCTATTTATTTTTGTAAATAATATTTATTCAAATGATTAAATATGTTTTTTTTTCTTCGAGTTTCTATTAATTTTGAAATTAGTTCATTGAAATTTTATACTAATTTAATTTTTTAAATTTAGAAATGCGTGAATTTAGTTTTTCTTACCAAATTTTGTTAAATTTATTTAATATTTTAAATACGTTTTATGATAATATTTGAATTAACATCGAAGCGAAAATATGTCAAATTATGTAAACAATTCAAATACTATCATAAAATGTGTTTGAAAAGTCAAATAAACTTAACGTAATTTTATTAAAAAAACTAAATTCACATATTTTGTTGAAAGATGGAGGACTAAATATGTCTGAAGAAAGACTAAGTCCAAATTCCACTGAAACTTTAAAGAACAAAAACATATTTAACCCTTATTCAAAATAATTAAATTTAAAAAAAACATTAAATTTAGTCAAAATAATTAAATTTAAAAAAAACATTAAATTTAGTTAAATTTACATGTCAATATTCGGAAATACACTCATATGAAGGAGTGAGTATTTATAAATATTTTTGCTGATGTTGAAATCGTATTATCATTCTCAAAAGTTTTACATAAACTCATAACATCGAGATAAAATCATCATCTAAACATCAATTACTTGAATATTTAGTAAAAGATTGTTTAAAGATATAGAAAATAATTAAATGATTCAATAAGAACACTATGTTATATCTTAAAATAATTATGAATTTTCTAAGTATAATAAGTATTTAGCCATTAATCTTTAATAAAGTTGAACTAAATATATCTTACAGTAGAAGAGTCAGATAAATCTTTCTTGAATCATCTTTGATATTTATAATTATTTTCTTCTATATCTTCATATTACACTAGTTTCCTTTTAATTGAAATATAATGTAATAAAGTTGGTACCATATATTAAACAAAGTTTAGGAGTTAGGGTTAAAATTTAAGGTAATGAATTCATGGCATTAAAAAGAAGTTAATATAATATGACAATAAAGAAGAAAATAATTGTAAATATCATGATGATTTAAGAAAGAATCATATAAATTTTAATAATATTAGTCGTTGTTTAGATTCATGTGTTTATTATGGCTATGTAAACCTTGTATAGTTTATCTTGACATGTTCTCAACTTTGGTACTTCTGAATCAGATTAATATATTCTTAATTTATTACTTTGTTTAACATTCACTCAAAATCTTTTCGATTTATGAATCATATAATACAGTTCGAGTTACTATTGATTCAATCAACAAATCACTTACAATCATAAAAGTGTTTACTTAATGGATTGAATTTGTTCAACAATTATTTTAAGGATTAAATATGTTTTTGTCCCTCAAGTTTCAATGAATTTTATAATTAGTTCCTCTTCGAAACTTGATATCAATTTAGTCCTTCATCTATAGAAATGTGTGGATTTAGTGTAGAAACTTGACATTTTACATACATTTTATGATAATATTTAAGTTAACATTGAAGTGAAAGTGTGTTAAACGGTATAAACAATTCAAATATTATCATGAAATGTTCTTAAAACGTCAAATAAACTTAACAAAATTTGAATTTGGTAAGAATGACTAAATTCATACATTTCCAGAGATGAAATACTAAATTGATATCAAGTTTCAAAGAATGACTAATTCCAAAATTTACTGAAACTTGAGAGACCAAAAACATATTTAACCCTTATTTTAAAAATAGTTGTTTTTCCTTCTCAATTTTCACTTCCCTCACAAGTTTCTTTGATAATTTTTATTGTTTTATCCCTTTTTAAACAATTTGAATTAATGTACCAAAATCTTTTATTCTACTATCTAACTTTATTTACAAACTAACGATTTCACATCTAACAAAAATTAAAAGTTTTAAAAATATTGATTAAATTATCATCAAAATGTAATGATTTAATAAGTAAATTAGACCATTAAAAGTGCAAGGAAACAAAATGTATAGAAATTTCAGTTAAAAATGAATAAAATAATTAAAAATAATAATAGGACATAAAAACAAATGTCATTTATTTTACACAAAGGTTAAATTTGAAGCACATAATCAATGTAAAGAAATCTTAAAATAAAAACATATCACAAAATACATGGCATATTAATATGTCAAAATAAATGTTGAAGTTTAAATTTCATAAATAATTTTTTGAATGGACGCTGATGCTCATGTTTCCACTCGTTTTTTACTAACAAAGAGATATTTTATGTAACAGTTTTGAATATTACTAATTTATTCAAATTTTATTATTAAAAAAAAAAACTATATCTTTGTTTTCTATCGGTTCATCGTTCAGCTCTTATTGGTCCCAAGATGTTTTGCTCTTTTCACGGCGAAGCAGCGAAAAACAGTATAAAATGTTTTTCTAGGGATTCTTCTACTTCTGATTGTAGCCATGATCACAAAATCAAATCCTCGTACCTTGTCCTCTCATCTTCTCCTTGCAAGAGAGGTTCCTTCTCTGTCTCTCAGATACCCGTTTCGTCTTCTTCCTCTCACAGCGATGATGCCGATCACCCAAATAAGGTTTTTGTGGATGACGATGAAGCCCTTTTTGGAGCCGTTCCTTCTCCCACTGAGATTCAAACTGCTCTCACTTCACTTAAACAGTAAGCAATTATTTTGGAAAAATCGTTTGTTCAGCAAATGATACTGAAACTACACCCTAGTTTTCTTGAATTTGCACACAATCGTGACCATTTTTTAACAAGGAAACACACTGTAATCTCTTTTTTAGTCGCATTGAGTCTATTCATGCAATTTATTTCAATCCATTAAGGGCCAGGTATTGAATACATGTTAATTATAAAAAGAAAGGGGTAATGGAGAAAAATGATGATGTTAGTGTGATTTGAATCCATTAAGGGCCAGGTATTGAATATTACTTTGGTCTTCTTTTTTTCTATCTTAGTTGTTGAAATGTTTAATTGTTTTAATGTTTGAGTTTAGTTATTCATTTTATTATTATGCCGAGTAATATTTATATTTTAGTTTTGATGCTTGAAAATTGATATGATTTAGTCTTTGTATATCTCTTTTAAATACTATTATCTATTATATTTTTTGTACGTGCAGGGTCTTTGGGTGTTCTTCACATGTCAAAGATACTCCTTTAGCTTTAGTTGATCAAGTAGATTCAGATCTGTCTGAAGCAGACTGGAAAGAACCTTCTCTGTGTTCATATAATCCAAGCATTTTACAAGCTGATGTTTTTGATAGAGCTTCTTTTGCAATTCATTTATTGCAGACGGATGCATGTGTTGAGGTGTAGTTTATGATACATGACTCTCATTCTAATAAAATAACTCAGATGATTGTATATAATCATGAAGAAGATTTTAAGTACCTCTAGTTGTTGAATTCTTAGAATTGTTTTTATGTTTGTACAAAATATCTGGACAGCATATTTTTGTTTTTTCTGTTTGTATATAAATTATGTACAGAAAACTGGTGAAAATGATATGATGTCATTCACACAAAATATACAAGTCTTTGGGTCAAGAGCATCTTCATTAATTTTAAAAAATTGTTTGTGTGATTGCAGAGGATGGTAAGATCGTTATCATCAGATAAATCTGTTTGGGATGCTGTACAGAAAAATCAAGCCGTACAGAAATTAAGGAACGCCCTGAATGCAGGTTGGTTTTGGAGTGTTATTGTATATGTAAATAGTTTAACAGGTGGAATTTTCTGAGAATTTATTCATACTAGTCTATCAGTGTAACTCATCTGATATTCATACTAGTTACTAAAAACATGATATCTTTTTGTAGAGATATGATTTCATTTTTACATTTGTTGCATGTTAGACATGTCACTGACATTTTCCACATTTATATAGGCATTATATTTTGATTAATTTGGACTTGAAATTTGCAGAAAGAGACGAGAACTCGGATGAAACAGTGGACAATGACTCTCCTGACACAAAAAATGTCATACTGCGGATGTCTGGTGCTGTAATAGCCAAACTAATGGAAGCAATTGAGAATATGACCGAGATTGTGAAGAAGTTGTTTCAAAGTGCACGTCACAAGAGAGCAGCATATGCAGGAAAATCTAATTCATTCAAAATGAAGCTGAGAGTTTCTGTCATGCTTTCCATAATGATCTTTCTATTTGTGGTGGTGGGTCGTTTCTATTAATCTAATTCATTCAATGAGAAGTTAATCCACGGCATAGTTCAACAAAGTGTTGACAGTTCTCATTGATTCTTTGGCACTATTTCTTGTGGGTAAGACTTTGGGATTGGGATGTTTACCTATTTGTCCCTTTTTGCTTCCTCCCAAACAAAAAAGAAGAGATTTTGCTTCCTTGTGGACCAAACAAGGAGTAAAAGCTATCATTTGTATACATGAATTTTACTTGGTCTTTACAATCTATATGCGAATTTGACTTTAATGAGCTTGACTATGCATGCTTCTCTATGTCTCAAGTAAAATTGTTTTTGATTGAAAAACATTTCTTCTAAGCTTTAAGTTTCCTATTGAGCATAACTAGTATGATTGCCTAGAGTGGGTTTTGTAGTAAAAATACCACAAAAGATAAAAAGAGTATACATAGTCCGAATACATGTAAAAAACAAGAAGTTTTAGTAAAATACTCTAGCATATTAGAGAGAAACTCAGAACAGAATTGAGATTCCCTATGATTTGTGATTTCTTATAAATTTTAAGCTGTAGTTTAAGAGATTTTAGTCAGTGATAGAATGCGTTTAAAATAGTCATCGCTAGACAATTTTGTTAAAAGATCAAATCCATTGAAGCAAGTGAACTATATCCATACCAGAAACTTGTCAGAATCAGTCATGTAACCAAAGCAATTACAAATATGCATTCAATTTTCCGCTTGATATTCATTAGTTAGGTGCTTGTTCAAGTATCCAATTTGCACTTGCTCACTGGCAGTGACTTTTTAATTAATCACATATTCACATAAGCCAAAAAGGTACTGTACCATTCCTGCACGCGACGCATCAGTCATTTTTTGCCTCCAGTGTTTCTCAGATCAATTGAATCAAGATCAGGAACTACAACAACCTTATTGCTAAGCTCGCCAAGATTGCAGATCTGTTTCTGTGCAATGTTCACCGCTACAATATCTTGAGCAAATCCACATTTTGTACCCGGAGATAGCTGTAAGAGAACAAAAGATTAGCTACAAAGTAAAAGAACTAAAATATTGATCTGCTATCAACAAACAGCACGTTCTTCAATTTTAATTGGAACCACAAGGGAAAAATAATCTGACTTTGCACTTAGTTTTAAAAATAGAGATGGGAAAATAGCAAAAAAACATTCTTAGTTTCTTACGTCGAACAGAGCTTCTCCTAGTTTAAGTTTGATTGCTCCACTCTTGTACACCTGCATCTTGCCCATATATCCACTTGGCAACTCTTCCAAAGCACGAGCCTTTCCAGACACTGTTGTTGTACCAATTTGCTCCTTCTCCTTCCCCTCGTTAAAAGGCATATTTTTAGGAAACTGAAATAAAAACATCTTATGTTGCTCACTCTTCTCCTGTCAAAAAATCATCTGAGCATTATTATATCTGTTTCAGCTGTATAATACTTGTACAATTTATTATATTCCATGATGACTACTAACCAAGAGCTCGAGTTCTGCAGCAGAGTTAACAGTATTCTCATCATACTCCAAATTAGTAGCAGCTTCCCCAAATTCTTCCTCATCAAGAATTTCTACCAGATTAAAAAGTCACATGACTGTCAATGTTTAGAAAAGCATCCTTTGGAGACTTTTGCTAAAACTATATCTTCTAGACTACTGCTACTGCACTGTGTAAAAGTTATCCTCCGGACTTTTATCAGTCGAGTTCACGAATATTAATTCTATTAATAGATCATTTATTGACATATATATATATATATATATATATATATATATATATATTAGAGCAAACCTGGATTTCCAGAATTTGGCTTCCTTAATGGAAGAGTAATGGGATAATTAGAGTTGTTATAATCCTGTAGATAAATATTCAAATGCTTAGATGCTTGAGAATGATACAGATAACAATAGAATAGATGACAGAGATCACACATTCTCTCACCCATGGTTCCTTGTACTCTCTTTTGAATTTCCTTGCTGATGCATTGATGGTATTATCAATAACATCTACCATGCTGGTATCATCTTGATCCTCAGTAGCAGCAGAAGAACGTCTTGAACGAATTGGCTCTTTAGCCAAATATTTACTCGGTGAGCCACTGTTTGTGCCATTATCTATAGCTTTGCTCGTGCCATATGTCCTGAGGGAGGTTGATGAAATTCCAGGACTAAACGCGACTTCCACGCTTGCTGCAAGTTTTATCAATCACAGAATATAAGCAGCAAACAAGATGAATGGAATATTAATCACGAAGGTGAAGAGCTTTAGACCAAATGCTCCACTAATATTTTCCATGGTAAAATGGTTTAGACAAATATAACAAGTCCAGTAAGAAACTATTTTGAAAAAAAAAATAACATATATCATTTAAATGTACCATAACTCGTTTGAAACTATAACCGGGTTTTTCCCTTTACCCAAATAAACTATAATAATTACCTCTCCTCTCCATACAAATATCTTTAATGTAAAAGACTTTATCATTAACCACAAACATTTCCTAACAGCAATGAACTATCATGAAAGATTGACTGATAATGAATGCAATATTTTTCGTATTTTCAACTATGTATTTTGGCATGTAAGCTTAAACTAAAGAAAATTTACATTTTCTTTCCACTTTAGGCTCGCGTCTCGCTGAATTCTCCTGCAAACGTAGAAAAGAGGTAAATTAGTGACGCTTTAGCATTAAGGGCATTAAAAAGGACAACTAAAAGGAAAAGCTTAACGTAACAATTGCTCCTTGTGATATATTATTCGCCTATATAGTCTAATCTGGTAGAAGATATCTCGAGCATGAAAGACCATAAAATAAGGCTAAATACAATAATTATGGCATGACCAGATACTATATCTTCGCTATGGTTCAGGAAGTCAGAGATGACGAGTAAGCTATTCTGAACTATTATACCGAAATTAATCAAAACTAAACGATGAAGTTATAGATTTATTTTATTGAAGAGAAGGTAAAAGAATAAGGAAACAAAGTTGACTTCTCATTTTCTTTTCTTTGTACTTTCAACAATTTTAAACTTTTATTCCAAGCACACATATTTGGTATTGGTTATTTTTGTGGGCAAAAATAAATAAATAAATAAATACTTTTTTTTATTTTGAAAGTACCGTTCTTAAACTTTTATTATACTCTGTTTTGAATGAAAAAATTTTAATGAGTGCAAAAAAGTGGTAAGATTGTTAATCTTTGCAATTACTTATTTAAATTCTTCGCTAATTACTATTAGTTGTAAACTATAAATTATGTTGAATTAAAAAAGCGATGTTTATATTTTAAAAATAAGAGTCGAAGTTAAAGAAGACAACTAGTTTTGACCGAATAATTCAAGTGTAGAAATATTCTGAGTTTCATTACTATAACAGTCTTTTCTTCTTCTTTTTTTTTTTTTCTAAACGAGAACTGAAATACGCTTAACTTGTGGTGAACAGCAAGCAGAGGACATTACAATTCATAGTTTTGGCTAACGGATCTAAGAGGGAAATTATTTTTGACAGTAATTGATTTTGAAAGACAAGCTCAGAACAAATAAAAAAAGCTAAAAATTGGAGCAGAATAGTGAAAAGAAGACGAAGAATAGGAAAAAAATGAGGAGTGAAGAGAGTTACATATCGACGAGAGAGAAGTCGAGCAGGTGTGGTGTCTTCGTCTTGTTTATTGTCGAGTTGGCTGCATCGAAGCAATTTCTTAACAGAGTTAGAGAAGAATGTTAGCAATGATATGAGGAATTCAAAGTGAACTTGTTGAATTACGTTTTGGGAGCACGGGCTCTGGGTGGTCTGGGAGTGTACTTGTGCTGAAAACACACACAGAACAAACATAAATTTTGACCCCAAAACATTCACAAAAATGAGGGATTTCGTGTATGTTAGTACCTTCCTGCTTCTCGAAGAGCCCTGATCTGGATCCATGGCGTTGCAGTTCAATAAGATCAACAACCAAACGATGAACCCAAAAATTCAATAATTTTGACCGAAAAAAAGTTTCGAACCCAAGACCTAACTCAGAAAAATAGTTTAGCGCAACCACTTCACTCGTATGACGATTTATGTCCTCCAACTCTACTTTATTTTATAAAACTACATTTTTCAAATTCTATATTTGTCGTCCAAGAGTAAAAAAATTACACTTTGTAATTATTTTTAATTAACAAAGAAAAGTCCATTTACATTTTTTTTCCGATTAGTATTAGCTATATCTGTAAAACTAGTTCTTACGTACTTCTAACATATTGTGCAAGGTCTGTTAGGTAAATATTTTATAAACAATTATAATTTGTTATAAGTTAAAATTGATTTATACATAAATCTGAAAATTAACTGTTAAAAAATAATTTGAAAAGTTTAATGTGACTGTTTCTTTTCTTATGTCTTAAAGAAATTTTTTATAAAGAATAAACTTATTTAAAATTATCGGAGGTAAATTTCTCATACGGGGGAAACAGTTTATATTAATTTTTTTTTACACAATAATATCAGCACTTCAGGATTCCAGAAATCTCTCTCAAATCAATGCCCCTCCTTGTGTTATTTAAATTTTTTTTACTAAAATAAAAAATAATGAATAGAAATCCTTATTCCACCCCGCTAATTCTACCTTGAAGAAAATTTTGTAGGTTACCTATATGAGGTAATATAAGTGGTTCATTCATGTTCTACATTTAATATTAAAATAGAGAAAATTCACATCCCTTTACATCTAAAATCTCTCTTTCCAACTATACTATAAGTGTTTCGTCTAAAATTATAGTGAAAGATCTCCCAGGTATTTTTCTTTGTTTTTTTTTTCATTAAGGATAAGTTGTAATCTTGTTGATACTAGGTACACATTACCAAACTTGAAATGACCCTGTAATTTTCCTAAGGTTTCATCTTTCTTCTCTTTTAATTCTCTACTCTAGGTTTAGCTCCTTTAAGAAAATGTATGTAAATATTACTTCAATGAAAACCAACATACTTGGCATAACATTGCACAACTCGACCAATTGTTGATTACAGGTCTTATAAAATTTAAAAACAATATAGTCTCTAAAGGATTGGTAATGTCGCAAAAAGGTTATTTTTTTACTTGTAAAGTTAATGCTTAAATATATGCGCAATTTTTATTCATTTATATTTTAGTTAAATCTTGGACCATCATTTCATTTATCTGAATGTTTTCGGGTCCAAATTTATGTTTCATTATAGTTGTTTGACGGTATAAAGCAACACACATAAGTATCATCTTGCAAGTAAAGTAGCATTACCCTAAAAAATAGAACAAGGTTGGAGGCTCTCCAATATAGGTAACATATTCCCAATTGAAGAATAGAAAATAAATACTCCTAGATACTTTAGTATTTCTTATCTCAAGCCCTCCAACTATACCGGGAACATATCTAATGAAGAATTGTCTCCAAATAAGAGCGTTGATGAAAAACAAAATTTAAACTTTGAAAATGCATTCTTAGTTTTTTTTTTAAATAAACTTTCATTCACAATTTTTATAATAAGACCAATCACGAGTGAAATGATAAAAGATACATGGTCAAATCCGTGTAATAAAATTAACATTAAATATTACACATTAAAAGATACATGGTTAAAATTGACTACATGTACTTTACACGAAAAATATTACACAATTGAACACATTGGGCAAGACAGCTGCATAAGGGGTAGAGTACACACGTAAACACAAGAAAATGTATACGTAGCATGAGAGACATTGCTAGATAAAACGATTCACAGCAAGAACTAAAACCAAAATCTCCGGATGAAACAACAGTAAGTCATTATTTGACATGTTTCAACTTGCATCTGATGAGTGAAAAACAAAACTATATTTCTAAGTGAATACCACAGATACATTAACTAAAAGGAGCACATAAACGAATCACAATATCAAACATGACACGGACATCTAAGTTTAAGTCTTAAAACCGATTTATAATGATAAGTTATAAAGTTTTCTTGGCTTCATAAAACTGTGGATTAAAGTACTATAAGACTTGTTTAAACAATCTTTTTCTGTGCTTAGGTCGTCTATCTAATCTAATCTAACTAGATTCTATCTAATCTAACAACATTTGAAGGATCTTACGGCCCTAATAGATCACAGAAGATGAAAAAACTACATATTTGCTGTCAAACCACGTAAAAAAACATAGTCACTCGTGAAGTACTTAAATAACGGTCATACTACTATTTTTTTTTTATGGCATACAGCGCCTAAAAAAAGCACACCAGCAAATTAGCAAGATTAGTGGATTTGATTGATGACCATGACCTAATATTGCATAGTTGAATTAGAAAACTTTATATATCCCTAGTGACAATACAAAGATGATCTAATTCAAAAAGGCAGATATGAAGCAGGAAAATATAGAAAATTTCTACAACTCCAATTCTTTGATCATTTACTCTATCTTCGCCCAGCAACAGAGCTAAACGAAGCATGTGCAGACAACTCAAACACTATCGTTTTCACCTCAGCCTTCACCTTATGCCAAATAATATTGGCCGTGTCAACTGGACCACATGATCACTTCAGAAACAAATGTGAAACTTCATAATTGCCTGTGTCATGATACAAGAACTTGGTGTTGATAACACCATGTCAGCTAAACTTTTAATTTGAGGCAAAATGTAACAATGCCAATGCCTGACATTTATCATGCCAGGAACAGAAAATCGTTTCAACTCTTTTTACCTGTCACACTTAGAAATGTTAAATACATTTTATAGTTGCATGATCAAACCATTTAATAAAAATCTCTTTCTACCAACCCAGAATGCCTAAAGCAAATGGCAAGGTTTTATTACCTTCATGATGAGAGAGATGTATGATTAAAGGCATCTAAAACGCAGCTTCAGCACCAAGCGATAAAGACAACTATAGTGCTCAAAAAAATTTAAGCTCATCACCAAAACTATAAGTTAGAATCAGTTGTCAATAAACTAAATATCTTAAATACTGAATGTGGCAACCGAACAGTATTAATATGAAACACCAGGAACCAGCTGCCATAAAAGTTCAAACAAATTTTCAAAAGGAAACATTAGCAACCAGACATTACTGTGTAAATCAATAAAATGCCACAGAAAATAATTCAGACAGTATTAAGTCCTACACAACAAGAAATGATTAATAAAAATCATAACTATAATATGTTTTTGACTTCTGCCGTATGAAGACTGCTATCAACTTCTAGCCCAAATCTCTGCAAATTTCATAACAGTACAGCAAGGTTAAAGAAGTGAGTCCCAAACTTCGAAGAAAGACATGGCAAGAGGTTAAGAAATCAGGTTCACAAGAGCTCCAAGAAACATCAGGCCTGTCACAACGTTACATCATAATAATGAAGAGTTAACAGAGGTAAAATCATGATGAAATATCAAATAAACATGTAAAAGGCCATTGCTGGTTTTATGCATGATTACAAAGCTTGAGTATGGACATCATCATCAAGAAGAATAAACAGAAACAATATAAAAGGAATTTAAAAATGTAATCTGCAAAGTAATGCATTCAATCATACACATTACTGTATATATGTCAATAAATCAGCCAACCATAAAAGACAACGGAGGTTTCTTCTTTTTTAATTCATTCGAAGATGCGACTTTTAGTTTCTGCTCCAATGCACCAAAAAAATTATGAAGGAGAGCAGACACCACCACCACATTCATACATTAGCTGGCGAAAATATATCCAAGAAATTTTTTGTGCAGATATCAAATACTTACACAGTCATATACCAGTTTGCCCTTTCTCCTGTAAGGGCCCTTCGATCATTCAGAAAATACGATGGAACTTAAGTGCAAAGAACATTGAATACATTATTTATATAGATAAAATAGCTTTGTTTGGGGGAAGGCTTTTGCAGCTAACATTGCTCCAAATTTTGCAGAAAAATAACAAAGTTCGGGGAAAAAGAATACATACCAAAATTAAGAATCCATCCTTGGGATGGCTAAAAAATACAACGGGAATAAAGCAAATGTGCTAACGGGAAAAAAAGGTACACAGAAAGCACAACAACCATTGACTTGCAGATGAAAATCCAACCTTAAATGAGGTAACACAGCATTTAACTATGAACGTAAAAGTTAATTTTCAAAGCATTAGTGTATTAGTAAGGATCCAAATTAAAAATTTCCATTATCCCACCTGTCTCCAATTAGAAGAATGTCAGAAAAAGCTGATGATTTTCATGGGATGATCATCTGCTGAAATGAATTTCAAATAAAGACTTTCATGGGTGAAAAGTTATTTTTCAGGAATAAATCTAATTTCAGACAGTTACAAATAACTAGTGTAGGTCCAATTAGTTCAAATAAAAAGATCAAGACTTATTTCAGTTATGAAAACAAGGAATTGAATGCTAGATCGTAACAAAGTAAAACATGTATATCATCTGTTAAGAAAAAAAGGAAACCAAGATGACATACGCACCTTTTGGAAACCGAAACACTATTTGAACAAAATCATTTCATCTCTGCCATGAACTTCTCATACTCTGAATCAGCACCATATGAAGTCTTCTCAGCTGATGAAGGAGGAGGAGGCACTGGAGGATTAGTGGTCCTAGGCACATTTCCAATGCTCAAGGATTGATCTGTACCATACGTTGTCTTGTCTGCCGATGAAGCAGGGGGCGGAACAAGAGAATTGTTGGCCCAAGGCACATTTGCAATGTTGTGCGATTGGTCTGAAGTTGAAACAGGAATGGGGGCAGATGGGGGAGGTGGAGGAGGAACTGCGTTATAGTAAGGTGGATATCCATAAGATGCAGGATATGTAGGTTGAGCTGCAGGTGGCATTGAAGGTACCGAGTTACCATATAAATTGACTGCTACAGACTGAGTTGAGGTACTACTGTCAGACTGCACTCCCGGTGGGTAACTCTGCTGCACTTCACTAGAAGTTGCAGGCTGGGATGGGGCACCAGGAGGGCCAGTCTGTACAGGGGGAGGATATTGAACCCCATATGGAGGCATCGGTTGACCTTGCATAGGTGGATACATGGTTGAGCCAGGTGGAGGAGGAGCGTAAGGAGCATAAGGAGGAGGAACAGGGGGACCCCATGGCACTGGGGTACCACCGTAACTCCCAGGAGGAGCAGTCCCAAGGGGGCCACCGGCAGCATACTGTTGGGACGGATAAGCACCGAGTGGCTGGCTTGGAACAGGATAAGTAGGCACAGCAGATGCTGGTGGGCCAGGCGGCACAACAGGCTGAGGAGGCTTACCAGCAACTCTCACTGCAATTGTTCGACCCTCAAGGCGATAACCGTTCATGGCCAATATTGCATTGTTTGCCATGGTTATATCAGCATACTTCACAAAACCGTATCCTTTACTTAAACCGGACATTCGATCCTTGATCACTTTTGCCATAACAATCTCACCAAATTGTTGAAATAATTGGATTAGGCCATCGTCATCAAGGCTGGGCGGCAAATATCCTATGTACAAATTTGTATCATCAATTTCCTTTTTAACAGCAGCAGCCCCTAAGCCAGCTTGAGCCAAACCACCAGCCGTAGCGGAATTGTTAGCCCAAGGAGGATTGCTTCCAGAAGTGCCTGCTCCAATAGCCAAGGTACTGGTTTGCTTTGTTGCAGATTCAGGAACCGAACCACCCAACTCTGCTAGGAAATTCTGATACTCATCATCCATCTTCTTCCCAGTAGCACCCTTCACCGGACAATCTATGCTTGGATGACCACCATCCCCACAATGCTTACAGACAACTTCACTCTTGAAAGTCGAAGTCCTAGTAGGACATGCATATTGGCGATGACCTGGTTCACCACATAGCCTGCAATACTCCTCATCCCTGATTGTACCATTCAATGCAGCTAGTTCCCTGAGCTGTTGCCTCTTGTGCTCATTCAATACCTCATCTACGGGCTGCAAGAGCTTCTCCACCATACCCGCGGCGGCCTCAAGCGACTCCGGCGTCTCAGCCTCTACCAACACATGCAAATCCTCATTCTCCGAAGGGTCAGGCTTTAGATCCCTCTTCTGCTGTAGCCTACCCTCCTTCACTGATCCTTTACCCCGAATCACAATTTTAGCACCAGTTTCTTTCTCCATCCGCTTCTGGGTGTTACCTCTGGGACCAATAATAAGCCCAATGAAATTGTAACCAGGGTATTCTTTCATCGGTATATAAAGCTTCTTCTGAAGCTTGGGTGGCCTGTAATCCGCAGGTGGCTTAAACGCAGGGTTCTTCTTTATAATCTGAGATATTATTTCCTGTCTCTCTTTTTGCAATCTCTCACGCGCACGGTATTCCCTAGTGTTAATCCTAATGCCCATGTTATCATATATCGGCTCAGGCGAAGGAGATCGAGCACCTTCGGGGCGATCATCTAAGGGTAAACCTGACTGTAACATTCGACTAATCTCAAGAAGCCGACTATTCAAAGCCTGAATCTCAGGATCGAATTCAATACCGCCCATGAAATCAGGAAGTTGAATCACCGGCTTGGGCTCATCATCGGCCCAACGAGACTTCCTCTTCTTCGGCCCGGACCCCAATTCCCCGCCGCTCTGGCCGCTCTGGTCATTCGATTCCGGTTGCGGATCCCATCTGCTCCGGCGGCGGCGCTTGCTCGTAGTCTCCTCCTCGCCGCCAGATTGGTCCCTGTCGGTGCCGCTGCGCGTCAATCCTTCAGAGAGCAATGGCTTCGAAATCTGAGGATGCAATCCGTTATTATCCAAAGGTCCCTGGCCATTCTCCGATGGCCTTCCATCGCTGGTGCCGTTACCGTTTTCGTTTTGTCCGGTTTCCGATTGGTGTTGTGACGAGTTGTGATATTCTGATGGAGCGTGGTTCTGCGGTGAAGAATCGTAGGGATGCGGTGGAGGGAGATTTGGGGTTGAATCGAGAGCGTCCATGGATTGAAAATGAAGATAAGGTTAGGGTTAGGGTTTAGATGTGCGCAGTGGAAACACCACCAAACCAAGAAGAGTCGAGAATGAAGATGAAGATTGTGATGACTTGTGAAGTGGCCACGTGACGCAGTCGCATTAAATAAGAGACCCGACTTGGATTTGGAGCCCAAAACAACGGGTATGCCAAACCCGAATCTGATAATTCGCAAAATGGTTTTCATGCTTTCATCTTACTCTTTCTTTTTTACTGTTACTTTTATTTTATCTCTAGTTCTTTGTCAATTGAGTCTTGGAGGTTATGAATTATTACTTTAGTTTTTACATTATAAATGTAAATACTTATTTTGTATAATTAAAAATTATAACAATAAATAAACATTTCCAAATTATAAAAAGAGTTATGATAAAAAATCATGTACAGTTATGGATACTATTAAAAAAATATTAAAATTTCATTCAGGCTAAAAAATAAAAAATAAAAAATGATTAAAGATAGAAAATATCAATAAACATATCTAAAATAGTTATCATTTAAAAAAAGAAATAAAAATGTGGTTCAAGGATAATTATTAAAAATACTGTCATTCAAAGCAGTTATTCTAACGTAGTACTCAGAGAGATTATTATATAAAATAAATACTTTTTTAAAAACATATAAGATTTATGATTAATATTATTTTTAAATATATAGATAAATATATTAATTTAAAAATACTATTCAGACTAACTTTAGAGATAAAGAAATTAAGAAACGAGAGTCATCAAATATATCAAAAATATAGAGATAGAGATATTATTATTAAGATTTGCTTTAAATCTTCTAAGCACTTAATTATGTTTTAAGTTATAATAAATTTAAAATATTCAAATAAGTCTCAATAAAAAATAAATTTAATAAATTTTTAGAATATGCTTAGTATTTAATAAATTTAAAATTTTTAAATGAATGTTATTAACAAATTTTGCTGAAATTCATGATTTAACTACTATTATTAAATAATGATTAACATAATAATTATTTTGTCATATATGCTAAGTCATCTTACATGTAATTTTATTATGTTTAAAAATATATAAACTATAATTTTACAATTTCAAAATTTTATAATTTTATAATTATACAATTCATATCATTATACTGTTATATATTTATATTTTCATATTATTCTATCGTCATATTATTATATTACTGTATTATTATATTATTATATCATTATATATTCGTATCACATATCTTATCACATCATATATCTTATCGTTATATAATGTCATAGTTATATTATTATATTATTATTATATTATTATATAATCATATTTTATATTATTATATTATATTCTTATATTATTATATTGTCATATTATTATTATTATTATCATTTTATTATATTATTATATTTTCCTATATTTATATCATAATATTATTATATTATTATATTATCGTACATTATATTATCATATCTATAAAATTATTAAATTTTAAAATTGTAATTTATAAAAAAATAAAGTGAACCGCTTAACATCTACTTCATTAAGTTAGCAAACAAATTAACAATAGATATTCAATTCAAAAAAAAATAAATTTATTAAATACCGACTTTAAAAATTTACTAAGAACCCAATCTAAAGTTTCAAAATTTATTTAAAACATAATTAAACGTATAATAAATAATAAGAACTCTAAACAAAATATATTAAACATGTTTAACTGAAATAATAAAACCATGGTAGTTTTGAGGTATGTAAGACATCTTAACTCTATTAATATTAATTTTTTTTCCATAATTTAAACTTTCGAGAAATTACTTTCTGAAATATGATTTGACAGATAATGATCAGCTTCGTAACAAAAATTGGATGTGATCAGAAGTATGGTTTGATAAAAGGAAAATAATGAATAAAAGTTACGAATGTGATATGCAACTTTGTTTGACAGAGAGGTTTTTGAATACATCCTAGACAAGAAGATCAAGGAACAATTTGAATTAAATCCAGAAATAGCTATGAAATCATTAAGTTATAAACAATGATCAACAGATTTGTTGATAGTAAATTGCAGGGTTTAATTAATTAAGTGATATCTACTTTTGTTTAAATGTGTGAGTTTGATATTTACTTTTAAAAATATTTCAATAACTTTTATTATTAAATTAATATAAATATAAATATTTAATTTTATAAGTTATTCTAAATATTAATACCGTTAATACTAATAATTTTTTTGTTAAAAATAATATAATTAATATATTTTTTCAAAAATTAAAACTCAATTAATAAATTTTTAGAAGTAGATATCAAACTGAATCCATTTGAAGCAGATATAAACCTAAATCGAATTAACATCTCCCATAAAAAAAAAGCAGATTAAACATTCATTTGAAGCAAACTCAGAAAATGAATCAGAAGATAGTATAAAACACAATTTATAAAAAGATAGTATCACAATTATCATTATTATGAATAAATATTGATACAACTGAGAAATATCATCTAGAAAGACAGAAACTTCAGTTCATAATAATCATCCCTTTACCATAAGACGGAAAACCCAGAAATAAACTGCAGAATCAGAACCATCGAATTTGACCTAACGTGAAGCAGAATCAAGAGATTGGTTTGGTTTTTTGAGTGAGCATGATGATTTGAAAGCCTCAATCTGTTTCTGACATTTGACATAATCTCCCTTGTTCTCTTCCAAACACTTTTTTAAAGCATCAACATCACAACCTGAATTTATTTTCTTCACTGTGCTGCTATCTCCTGCTTTCTCATCCATAATCTCCAATTGAAAATGTAAAGGTTCTGCATTTTACATCAATTTGTGAATACCTCAATCAAGATAATAACAATATTATAGAACAAGCAATTGAATAACGAAGTCCTGTTATGTGACTTGAATTGATTGAAAATAGAATAAACACAATGTGGTACCGTAGTGAAACGCAGCGTAACTGTGCAAGCCCTGACCTAACACCGCTTACGAAGACCACTATAGATTCCCGCACCATACGATACAGAGCCCCATATTCATAATAATTATTTTTAGTTTTTGGTTGGATATATATTTTTTTCAATTTTTTTTAAATTGTAGCAATTGTTTTTATTGTGATACTATATTGTATTTTGAGAAAAAGTAAAGAAAATAGTTACTTTGCACAATTTTTTTGTTTTTCATTGTGTTAACAGTCTTACTATTATTATTATTATAATAGAATAGTGAGTAATATATATATATATATATATATATATATATATATATATTCTAACCATTTTTACTTTAAGCTTATTTGTCGAAATAAAAGAGGACTACAAACAAAAACAATCTCAAAATTTCAAGACTAATAAATTATAACCAACAATAAAATTATAATACAAAAATTTAGAAAAGTGATAATGAAGAAAATTAGTTAGTATAAATGGGATTTTCAAAAGTTATTTAAAACCTCACATATTAAAATACAAAAGTTGTAGTAGTATTTTACTTTTGACTTTTAAAATGATCAACTTCTCTTAAAAAAAACTTCTTAACTTGATAAAGTTGAACATTTACACATATATGGCTAATACATAAAGAGCAACGTTTGCACTCTAATTAATTACGTATAAATCATTATTCTTTTTATCTGTAGTTGATTTGAGAAGTCATAGATTGGATCTTTTAAATTAGATATGAGATTTGAATATTGACTTTTGCCCATGAAACAAACTAGAAACACATTCTTGAGTCTTCATTGCTGAAAAACTACCTGCTTATGTTTCGAAGAGCTTCGTTAATCATAAATAACAATTCTATAGCTTTTTTAAAATGTGATGTCAAAACCAAATTTCATTCACCATTTGAAGCTTTAGATAATTACATAACTGGCCATTAATTACAATGACATAGCAGAGTCTAGTGATTAAAGCTTTCTCCTGAATATTACATTCTGCCACATTTTCCCACGTCCTATCTTCGTTGATAATTACAAATTTTGCAAACACTATTTTGAAGCATCTACAGAAAATGCTTCGTAGCAATAGGAGTGGAGTTAACCTTGTATATTTTATATTATAGGGAGAAGAATGGCGTTAGATATAGGAATTGTGTGCCAATTATGTACACATCTTAAAGGAAATTGGTCCAACATATTGATAGTCATGACTCACACTGTCATAATTTACATGACATGTACACCAACTTTGTGACAACCAAAGATTATGCTCAGAAATAAACAGAAAGCATTGGTGCTCTGGATCACTGAAAACCAACACTGGACAATATGCCCCCTTAAACTACCAGCTACCATCTGAAAAATTAAAACAGTGCAAATCATCACAATGAGTAATATCTGTCATGAAAAGAGAGTATTAACAGGGTAGAGTATTGACATTTACATGACTCACGGAATGAGGCACTATTACTTGTGAAGTACTTAAATGATAGGAAGAGTGAGCAATTTAGATAATAAGAAAATGATAAGTAATAATCACAATTACCTTGGTCAATGGCTGGAGCTACCAAGATCAAAGTCCATGGTGTAATCGTACTCAATTGTTGGAATTACAGAAGCCATAAATTTTAGGAATAGAAATAGGTACCTACAAAAACAAGTATATGAGATTATATCATCTCATACTCATACACACTCAAACATTACGAACAGGTCCTTCACTTTATTAGATTCATGAACTAGAAGAAATGGGGTAAAGTCCATATCTAATGGCTATACATCTGTGGAAGTTTGTGTTGTTGGAGCCACAACATGGGGTATCAGTACTCATATAATATGGATGAATTATTTCTACATATGAAAGAAATATCTTAGGAAGAAAGGGTTTACTTGTCAACTTCAGGCTCAACACCACGTGACATCAACACATCAATGATTTTCTTCATCACTGCTCCATGTCGACATGGATGAATAGATGCATGCTTCCCAGGCAAGTGAGGATGGTCTTCAATTGTTACCTGCCATAAGTTTAGTTACACATTGTGAGAATGAGAATTAGAGCGAGAGGGCCTTTATTAGGTGAAAAACTAATAATAAAAGCCTATCTATTCATCCATTTATCTATGTATCTAATATCTCACCGTTTTGCGAGCATGGTCTTGACTAACATCTTCAAGGACAAGTTCTGGCTGCAAAAGCATTCTTGCCTGCCAACGAAAAGAGATGGAATTATTAAATTATTAACAAAGTTTCCAAGGTATAGCTGGAAATGATGAAAGGTTTATATGTTTCTACAACTATTTCAACTAAAAATAAATCATGACAGTCAAATGAGAATACAGTATGACAAGAAATTTCACAGGTTTCAAGTTAGATTTATGTCAGCGACATCTTCATTTTTACAGTGCCAATAGTTCATATAGATAACAGAGGACAGCACAAATTATTCCTTCCGTACTCATAAAACTTTGAAAAGTACATTCATTTTCGATGGATCCAAAAGTTACCAATCGGATCATTTTTTCAGTTACCTATTCCATGCATTAAATCAGTAATTCTATCTCTAACTCAAGTAGCTTTGCCACAGTCCTCCTATAGATAGTTCAAACATGACTAAATTATAGTTACAAGGATCAAGTGAATAAAACAAACCTCATCATATCCAGTAAGCCATACTCGTGGTGTTTGATAATATTTATCATACCTGCAAAATGAGCAGGGTCCAACATTAAAAATCATTGCCAGAAAACAATTTCATTCTGCTATAACACAAGAATTTTTTTTAGGGGGGGGGGGGGTGGGGAGGGGAGGGGGCCGGAAAGAGGGAAGGGGGAGAGAGACAGAAAACAGTGTTAGAGAAAAGAGGTAAGAGATAGGATAAGATATCTTCAAAAATAGAAATTCATAGAACTTCTGATGCTGCTGTACACAGAAACATGTAAAAAAGTAACCCTGTTTGCTAATGTTTGACATTTATAATTCTTAGAAACAATATAGCATTCAGTTTACAGATGTTTCGGTTTTGTTTCCAAATTAATTGCCTATAACTAAATTTTTTTTGAAATTGTGAAAATGTTTTTAAAAGAAGTAGCAGAACCAAACTAACAATGTATTTCACATGCCAAGGTTTTCCTGATATCATCATAAATAGCAACTTTGTGGAAGCAACCATAATCAGAACATCAAAGAGAAGCCATAGACATACATGAAGATATTGAAGTCATGAAGCATTTATCATATAGTGGGATACCATAATAAGCCTAGTTGAGGGTTAAAAGTATAGACTGAATGCATAAAATGACAAACATGAAAAATTATATTGAAACTCATCTTACGTGATGCTGACATCGTAAGTTCGGGTTCGTAGAATATTATCGTCATCAGGTTCATGAGCTACTAGATACGTGGACTGAAGAGTGGCCTCCCATTAACATAAGAACAAATAATTAGAGAAATCACATTTCTTAATTCAATATAAAGGTGGCTATAAACAAAGACACAGTAGTAAACAAAAATAAAAGATAATATGAAAATTATTCTGAAAAGTATGGACACCAAAAATCTCCCAACTTCTCTATCTATATATATATATATATATATATATATATATATATATATATATATTTCTTTGACACTACTACATCTGAAAATAGCAGACTATATATTTCTATTTTCCTTCATTTGATTCAGTAATAGATGTAGAACGATTATGAAACACAACCCCTATTCTGAAACAGCAGTATCAACTTACAGGATCATTTTCAACAACATTGCAATTATCATCGAAGTCTGCCATATCCGGAATATCTTCGTCATCCTCGGCTCCCATGTAAGAAGGAATTTGCTTAATAGAACTCTTTTTGCTGATTTCTAGGCCTTCCATGGAAGGTAAATTATCATCCTCCTCAGATTTGTTTTCTTGAAAAAAAAAATGTAAAAGCATAAGCTATGAGGATTAAAGCCAAAGCACAATAAACAAGTCCCCCAGTCCAACAGCAATGTATACCTTTAGGTTTCCCATGAGTTGCTAGCCAGCCATCATTATCATCACCATCAAGCAGAACTTCCCCTCCGGCAGCTTCGTATTCTTCTTCAACAGATGCAGCCCTCCGAAGACAAGGCACTGTTAAGTATTAAGCAACTCCAAAAATCAGTATGATAATGAAAGAGAACATTCTAGATCATACTGTTTGCTTTCAGTAGAGGAAAACAAACATCAGAGACAAAATAATCACGCATGATATAGAGGCATATCATACTCAGATCTTAATCATACCGTTTCTAGTAATCAATATCTGTTTGTCAGGTGGCAAGTACGGCTTCCTCTTCCCTGGCTCACCCGATTCCCTATTCAAAAACAGAACCACAAAAATTAACAGCTGGTAAGAGCCTACATACTAGAGTAAATTCCACATTTACTAATACGATATGAAAAAAGAAAACCCTTTGCTACAGGACATCCTCAAAGAGTACCATGCGCTTCTATCATTCAAGCTGTGCAATCGAAATCCCTTCCAAAAGGAGCAACTTTTGGGATAAAATAGGCAGGGTGAAATTAAATACCCAATACCCATAACCAGAAAAGACGAAAAAGATTGAAAAGTAGACAAAGGGGGGAATTAGAATTACCAGGACCAGGTGGGGCATTTGGCAACGAGATTATCGCCGGCGGTAACAAACTCGGAGACACTGAGAACACCCTTTTCTTTGAAGGCGGAAACGGTTCGGGGGCCAGTGATCCTCTCAACGGTGCCTTTGAAAGCTTCGTGAAGCTTCTGAGACAAAACCATCTCTTCCTCCCACCAAAGATTTTGGGAAATTGAGAAGGAGATTGAAGGAGGAAGAGGTAAGGGTACGAGGAAGAAAGGTTTTTGAGATTGTCCCTTCAACAACACGTTCCCTTTGTCAACACCTCGTCGAATAGTATACTATTGGTGAAAACATATATTTATAGCAACACTCAAAGGGGCAAGGGCACCATCGTTCATATCACATAAGAGGCTGATATAATAACTCTGATTTCCCCTCTGAATATTTATTATTATTTTTTAGTAAATAGTTACATAGGAAAACAAAACTTTAATTTCGGTAATATACGACAAAATTATAACTACAATATATCTTTAGTTATATTTTTGAAAAATCGTTATAGTTTTATTTCTAGAGAATTTTTTTTGAATATAAATAATTACATGCATTAAACATATAAAGGTTTCTATAAAATTATCCAATTTTTTAAACACATGTTTACTTGTGGATTAAATTCACTCAAAGTTCTAGATTAAAAGATACAAAAAACCAAAACTTTTTTTTTAAAAAACAAATTTTTTACATTATAAATAAATATACCCCTCATGAACCTTAGGATTTTCATGAGTGGTTCAATGGTAAAAGGTAGCAATTTGCAGTAGTGGTTCAACAATGGATATAGAGTTGTTCAGAAGAGGAAGCAGAGGCATGAATCTCTATGAAACTGGAAGCAGTGAGCGGAGGAACACCTCTGCGTTTCATCAAATTCCGGGTGTCGGAAACAGCCTCCCACCGCCCCATTCCGGCGTAGAACTTCGCCAGAACAACGTAGCGTCCACCGTGCCCACATTCAAACTCCACCAAATATCTCCCAATTCTGTGACCCAACTCAACGTAGCCATGCATCAAGCACCCATTCACCAAACACCCCCAAATGGCTCCGTCAGCTTCCATTTCCATGCCACTCATGAACGCCACCGCCTCCTCGATCTTCCCGGCGCGAGCCAACACATCCACCACGCAACCATAGTGCTCAATCCACGCCGCAATCCCATGCTTCTCACGCATATACTCGAACAATGTAACTGCTCTACCAAACAGCTCTTTATCATTGCACGCCGTCAGAACGCCGATGAAGGTAACGCCGTTGGGCCTCGGGCCCACCTTCTCCATCTCCGCAAACAGCTCAAGGGCCCAACGGTTCTTCCCGTTGATAGCCAGGCCCAGTATCATGGCGCTCCACGCCGCAACGTCTTTGCTTTTCATCTTTCCGAACACCCTTTCAGCAGGTTCCACGCACCCGCACTTTGCGTAGAAATCGATCAACGCCGTTCCGAGCTCAACTTGGTGATATTCTAACTCTCCGTTTCGGTGTACGTAAGAGTGGATCCACCTCCCTTCTTCGAACGCGCCGATGGCAGCACACGCGCCGAGAACACTCGCCAGAAGCGAGTTATTGGGCTTCACGGTTGCAAAACAATTTTTCTTGAGGTCACGAAAAAGCTGAATGGCGTCGCGGAAAAACCCGTTTCTGACGTAGCCGGAGACCATTGCGCTGTACGACACGTCGTTTTTGTCGGGGATTGCGTCGAACACCTCCCTGGCGTCGTTTACCAAGCCGTTGTTGCAGTAGCCGGTGAGGAGGCTGGTGCAGCACGCGACGTTTTTGTCAGGACTTTCGTCGAACACGCGGCGCGCGGCTTGTGCGCAGGCGTGGTTGGAGTAGGCGGCGACGAGGGAGGTGGCGACGTAGGGATCGTCGAGGTGGCCGAGGCGGAGGATGAGGGAGTGGAGCTGTTGGAGGAAGGAGAGAGAAGGGGAGGCTTTGGAGAGGAGGAGGGTGAAGGTGCGGGCGTTGGGGCGAACGGTGTCGTTTAGCATTCGGAGGAAGAGGGAGGAGGAGCGGCGGGAGAAGGCGGCGATGATGGTGTTGTAGTGGAAGAGAGTGGGGAAAGGGATGCGAGAGAAGAGGGTGTGGGCGTGGCGGAGATCCGCGTGAGCGTAGAAAGCCAAGAGTTTGCTTGAGATGAAGGTGAAGCGAGCGAGGGAGGTGGTGATGGCGTAGGCGTGGATTTGCTTCATCTCTCTCATTGTTGAACATTGTTCCAGAAGACGAACAAGGTTGTGTTTCTGTGAGGTAGAACTCATTCCGACCAAACAACAATTTTTTCCCAGAACTTTATTTCATGAGGGGAATTTCAATTTACAACACAGCAATTGTTCCACGAATAAAAAACAAATTTTGAGGCCATTTATGAAACTATTTAGTATACTTAGAACATGACATTATTTTTCGGAAATGATTATTGAGGTTTTGGAAGCTAGAATACGAAAAAGAAAACCAAAACGGTTGAGTGAATGATGTGACAGCAGTTACCTTGTATAAGAGTGGAACAGTTTGTGGAAACACAAAAGCCTGTGTTTGAAGAAAGAGAGAGAGAGAGTGTGTGAAGGAAAATGACACAGAGTTCCAAAATATTGCATGCGAAGCTCGAAGAACTGCAGGGTATGCTGGATGATGCGTTGCTGCTTGGCCCCGATACTCACTCCCATGACTCCACCTCAAGCGACATCAAACAGAAACTCGCTTTCATGAACAACCTGTTATCTGCTGAACTCTCTTCTCATCCCTCACAACCCCATTACTTGGACCAAATCTCAGAGTGGTTATCCACAATGGAGAGGAATTTTAAAAAATGGGATTCATCAAGACCAGGGCACCACGGTCATGATATGGACAAGGATTCCACTTCCTCCAACACAGATTCCTGCGTCAACGATGATGGGGAGGCGCTTGATGAAACTGGTAAGGTTGATTTTGAAGACCCAGAAAAGGTTTGTCTTAATTCTGATGGTGAGAAGGGTATGGTGGCTGAGGAAACTGAATGTGTTGAGGAAGAGAAAGAGACGGGAGAACTGAAGAATGGATCTGATAATTTGGTATCTTCCGATTATGAAGAGGCAGAGGAGTTTTTGGAAGAGTTTGCAGGGGAGAAGGAGCTTGTGGAATTTGAGGGTAATGATTTGGAAAAAGAAGAGAGAAGAGAGAGTGCGTTTGGGGAGAGATGTGGTGCACTGGCTTGTGGGGTTGTCATTGGGATGATACTCATGACCTTCATCGTCTTCATGCTAAATACTCCTGACTGGTTTTATTATATAGAAGAACTGAGTTTTGCGGTTCCAACTTAGAAGTATGACCTACTAATGTTAAAATTTTCTTCTGTGCTTCTTCCACACAATGTACTTCCAAAAACATTCAACAACACTACTACACGCAGTTTATTTGTAATTCGGAATGAGATCAGTTCATACAATCTGGTGTGTAAATTGAAACTGAAGGTGACTTGAGTGAAGGAAAGTTGAATTCTTTTTCTTATCCAAAACTATCTGTTTGATTACTAAGAAACATTGAAACTGCAAAATAAGGGGTGTGATAGCGATGTATTTGTATTAATATATTCTTTATCTATGGGTAAGAAGACTGAAAGTCCTTCAACAAAAAGGTAAAACAAATATATTAAAAATGTACCGTTAGAATTTTTTTAAGTAAATACTCAATGAGAGACTGTACATTTTTTCTTGTGATAGAGATTATACATTTTTTACTTATTATGTTTTTGTACAGAGGAAAAAATTATGAAGAATGGGAGAAATTTGTTATAAGAGAAAACTGGTTGAGCCAACTTTTCTATTAGAAAATATGGAAAAAAATACAAAAAATTAAATAATTTATACAAATTGGTTTATGTATAAACAAGTTATAGTTTACTAAAAAGATAATTACAATATTTTTTGTATTTTGTTTTAAGCTCTTGGGAAATAACTCAGCTACACATATCCTTGTATAAATTAAGAATGCAATATCATATTAATTAAATAAATGAAATTTGGAATAGCTACACTAATTAACTTGTGATTTATGAAATATTGTAGTTATTTTGATGTAAGATTCTTGTTTTTATATTGATACTAAACTAATATATATTTTATTTTATTTCTATCATATAATTGTAAATATTATCCACCTTCCTACGGTGGACATAATGGTATGTGACAGGACTTTCTTTCCTGCATCGTACAAAATCTTGGAACATTTCCTTGCTTCAGAAGGTACCCTTCTTTAATATCCTGAAATACTCAGTTCTGAGATGAAATAGCGTGGATGATTTTTATAGAAAAAAAATGGGAAAAGTACCACTTTTTGTCGCAATAACTTAATTGTTTGGAAATGAATAATAGAAGAACCACTGCGTTTTTTTTCCTAGATGGTCCTGCTAATGTTTTTACCAAAAGTAGTGGAACAAAATCCTTTTTGTTAATAAATATATTTGATGATCAAATCCAATGGACAAGAAATAAGTAGACAACGTCATATATCCACAAAAGATTTCCTGAATAAATTTATCTCCCCATAAGCAGTAATTAAACAAGCCCTTGGATAAACCGAATTTTGAATCTAATATATGAGGAAATTAATGGTATCATTTGTATAGTGAACTTCACAAAAAATCAACAAGAGAAAAAAAAAATATGCTTTACTAAGAATGTATAAACAAAGAAATTGTCAAAATCATCCACGTTAAACAGGAACCGGAAAACCCTTCTTGGCCATGCTATCCAAAACATCGTTGAGGGCTTGACAGAGGCCTACAATCTGCAACGAAATCCATCATTAGTAAAAGCTTGAGGAAAATGAACCGTTGAAGGATGCTACTAAAGCGGCACAACACGCTAGTGAATTAAACAATATGGTCCTCAAAGAATATGTGCCAATGAACTCATAGGTTCACACATACAACGCAACGGTTCATTCTATAAGTACATTCAGGCACAAAATGCAACATACTTCAGGCTCATAGGAATTGGTATACATCATAAACTTAAACTGAAAACCAAATAATTCATTTGAGATTCGTTAATCAAGAGAACGATTCAAATTGGAAAGAATGTCTAATTTTTCAGAGTTTTAGCTATTCATATTTTCTTTAAAAGAATCCAATTATTTCACTGGAAATTTCACAAATTTAGGAAGCCGCCCCAGTTGGGGTGGAGATTCCCTGATTATTTATTTAATCCACTGATAACCACTGCATCTGGTGATATCAGATCTTTATAACAAAATTACCTGTTGGTCCCATCTCTGCAACTCTTCAGTGTCGTCATCAAAATGTATGACTGCTTCAACCTGCAATAAATCACACAAAAATTGGCCACTGCTCCTCAAAGAGGTCAAAATAAAAACCTAACAATAATGTTTTCCTCACTCTCAGAAAAGCTAATAGCTCCCCCTGGCATCATACCCCAAACCCTTTTCCTAATTACCATCTAGCAGTCCAACAAGAAGATTCCTTTAATTATTATTTCTATTATCGTTAGTTTTTTTCATAAACAGAGTTCAATGGTTATTTATACCTGATCGATAGATCCCCTCATCCTATCCTCATAAATCATTCTTGATGCTATCTTCTCAGCCTGCGAAAAATAACTGTTAAGAGAGAAAAACTAACACAAATAAAATCTAACAAACTCTACAACCAAAGACATTAAAGAGAGAAATATCATTTTCACACTCTCTACCACACTCAATTAATTCACGCATTCTGATGGTCTCAAGCATGATTGTGTAACTTTCTATCGAGAGTGTTAGAATGTGTAGCAAGCACCCCCAAAAAATACCCACGAGCAATTTACTCAAGTGTAAAGAAATAAATATATCTTCATGTGAAAAACGGACATAAAGTAAATTCAATAGAGAAGTGTGTTTCTTTCTATAAAAGGAACCATTATCAATAGTTCATACCTTGTGAGGTGGGATCCCCAACAGCGTGCCTAGCTCCCCAAAGCTGCACAGGCATACGGAGATTAAGATGCATGAAACACAAAAGTAATAATGTTAAAATAATGTAGTTATAAGAAAGAAGTAAGCAGATAGTATAATTTCCTAAACCTGATATTAGTATAAAGTTTGCTCGCGCTGAGAAGATTATGCTCAATCATAGCTCGGTCCAGCACAGTGAAATTGTCTGGAAGAAGAGCTTTCTGTGGGAAGAAGTAAAACCTGAGGCATGCCTAATATGACTCCCAAAACTATGAAGATACAATATAAATTTAGATAACCTGATGTGGTTTCAATTCTTCTGAAAAAGCATCAATTTCTGGTTTTCTTAGAATTCTCTCCAAATAAACCTGATGTAGAAGAGATTCAGATACTATGATCCAAGCGGAGAGCCATACAAGACATGATTAGTGGGGGAGAAATACCTTCTGCAATATTGGATAGATCTTCAACTTTGAACACCGCTCATCCTAATCCAATCCCACAAACCGTAATGTGATGAAACTTGACCTTTCCAAACAGGACTTTTAAAATGTTTAATGAGTGAAGCATTCACCTTGTACAGAGTAGCAAGAACACGGGAACGCTGAGGTCCTGCAGCTGCCAATATCGTGCATGTAACAGCAGCAGATAAAGCTTGTTCAAGTGCTTCTTCATTAATCTCCCTATAACATTATAATTCAATCCATGTAATAAGTAATGCCATTCAAGAAATAATTATATGTAATATAGGCTAAACATAAACCGCAATGGACACATGCAAAGTTATAACAAATATAGGTTTCATTTCAGATTAGGGTCAGTAAAGTTGAAGGTCAAGGATATGTACAACATTTATCATCATTAGACCCTCCCTCACATCACATGTTAAGTTCATTTGGTCTAATAAATGATGAGATACAACATTGAAATATAGAGTGTTAATCATGAAGTAATACTGTTTGCGAACCGAGCTGAACTGCAGTTTTGGAATTAGATTAATTATGGACCAAAAAAATGTGATTATTATGATAAGAATTACCAAAGTCCCCCACTAACTAATTTCCATGAATTTATCATGTAATGGACAATATTAACAAATATATCACAGTTTGCCAAAACTTCACATGAATTGACAGTGTGTGCTTGTATATGCATTGTCCCACTTTCCAATGGCGGATTGCCATTGAACACAGTTTGTGACTGCTTCCAAGCACAAACAACACAGTTCTGTTTACAATGTCAAAGGTTTTCATACTCTGGCACATATATCAGGCACACAAATACTGAGCATTCTGTCGAGCATCCCTGTATAGTTGTTAGTCAGAAACTTAGGGGCTATTTTATTTCAAAAATTGTTCTGCTTTTACTTTTAATTATAAAAATGGTCACCTAGTATTCACTTTGTTTCTAATTTCAAAAATTGGGATAGAATATATATAGATCAACATAGAATTATTTTTATTTTTCTTACACAAATACTTGAAAACAGAACAAAATGATAACAGTTGCAACAAAGAATGTATACAGAACATTTTATGAAACCAAACAATCCCTTATTTTCTCAATTACGACAAGCTCTAAATTATGGGATATGCAACAATAGTATCTAGAAAAGAAAATCTAAGCTGAAGAACATATAGGCAAACACAAGATACTCTTCCAACTACAATAAAGGGAGGCAATGTGACACAGAATTCAGATGCATGCAAACAGATTCCCTTCACTCACAAAAATGATTATGAAAAAACTAAAACGAGGAAAAGATAACACCGAAGGTACATACTCGTCTCCTATTTTCCTTTTCTCAATTTGAGATATATCATAATACCGCAATGCTGCTTCCAAAAACTTTCTCTTCAGATCTAAGATCCTTGCATAGCAAACCTGAAAACAAATAGGAACAAAAATGGAAAAACAGGTAAGGCTACTCTCAAGCATCCCTCTTTTGGCTCAGTTACACCTAAGCAGTTATCATTTTCAAACCTTGTACTTTAAATTGAGTACTTCATGCTGACTACTGCTGACCAAGAATGATGCTTTATTAATAAAAGCCTCAGCATTAACAGCATCATCATCCTGCAAAACAAAATTTGTTTCCAAATAAATTATGACTCGTCTTCCATTAATAGCAAGTATACCAATCATATTTTTAAATAGGGAACAGATGCCCCCATACTTACAAAATTAAAATTATTCCTTATGTACGTGCTTAAGTGTATGAGGAACGTGAATATTCCAGTTATAAAAACATTGTCCTCTTGAATATGAAGATGTAGAACAAGAATAGGTAGGACATGCTTTGAGACTATAAAAATCATAGATACTCATGCGTGTCAATTGTTATGACTCCCATTTTGGTCTTAGCCGCTACTTCAAATCAAACATGAATTTCAGTGCACAAAAGAGTCAGATACCTCAAGGTATAAACAAGCAATTTGGACACACTTTGACAACCTGAATGCATCATCAATCACCCTGATAAAATAAATCAAAGTGCAAATAAGTGAAGGTGACATTCTCAAATTCGACAGAATTATAATACTTTACATGAGCACATAAATATGGGAGGTAAGAAATTCTGAGACCTCATTCCTGAATCAAGGTCAATACCACTGAGCATTTGAGCAGCTTTTGACCATTGCTTCTCGGATTCATAAAGCTCAGCGAGTTTCTCTCTAATAACTAGAACCTGTAATAAAATAACAAGTGGCCATTAGAGTAATTGAATTGAGTAGGCCGAATACAAGAAGAAGGAAAAATGTATACTTCACCATAATAGGATGATGGATCAAAACAAAAAATATATGAAGAGATGATGAGAAACATTTTTTGCTTTGAAGCAAGAACCATTCACAATTACAAGTAACCAGTTTCCTAATAGAATTTTACTTTGGAAAAAGTGAATTTTATTTGTTTTCCTTAAAATCTAACTTCACTTTGTCTTTCAACTTCTCCATGCATCAAAAACCCTTTTGACTGGGATAGAAGCAGAGATACCTTTTTGACAAAATCTTTTGCAAGCATAACTACATTTGTGATTCTGATAGCAAAAGAATGACTATTTCCTCTCCCAGCCACTACCTCACTAAATTTATACAATTACACTAGAGAGCGCAAAAGTTGTGTTTAAAATAACTAAATCTAACTTTTTTTCCGTTTATCTTTTGCATCACATAATTTTATCCCTAAATAAGCAAATATTAGACCAAATAATAATTTATTAATAGCGAAGTGAGGACAGAGTTAGTCAAGAAAATGACAAGCATGTTTTCAAAGTGGCGTAGATATAAAATAATTGTGTTCTTGGCCTCAAAATACTAAATACCAAATACCAATTGCAATTAAGTAGTAATAACAAAAACTTTCCTATTTGCCGAAATAAAACAATACAAGCATGCAGTATTTCAGCTGAATATACAAAAATTAAACCTGCTCTTCGAACGACACAACACGAGGCTGAATTTGGGCAAGAGTGTAATGAGCAATCTCTTTCTGTATCTCAGGCTCCAATCTTCCCAACTCTTGAGCAAAAGTCTGCAAAAGCTGCCGCGACACTACTAATGGAACATCATCTGATAGCACTGAAATACGAAATATGAAGGTCTGAGAGCTTGAAATGGAGGAACACCAACCACAAGAAACCCTAGATGAGAAAAAAGATACTTAACTGTGATCTATGAATTTCCTAGACTGAGCAATGTCATTAGACGAAATGACAGCAGCGAGTATGCTCTTATACTGCTCTATTTTTTGCCTCTGGTCTGTAATCGCAGAAGCGCTTGCAAAAGCACTCTCCATCACTGTTGCACGTTAGCATTCATCAACACAATGCAATAAAATCTATAAAACCTAAATTAAGAAAAACTAGTGTAAAACTTCCGATTCTTCAATATTTCGAGCAGCTCGTGATCATTCACAAATAAAAAAACACCAAACACAAATACATTAATAAATAAGCGCTGAAAAGATAGTGTTTACGCAGTGAAGAGTGAAATCGGTTTACCTATCGGCGTTGTAGGAAGGTTGAGCGTCGCCGACAGTTACAGGTTTGGCGGCCCGTGGAGGTTGTTATTCCTCACTCCTCCGTCGTGAATTGGAATCAACGACAAACTCTCGAATTTCAACTCTGAACTCAACTCTTTTCCCTTCGTAAATTGTCAATTGGTAATGAAATTGTTCCACCCGGTTCATTTGACCCAAACAAATTTCCAACATTCGTTTTCTTGGGCCTGCACCTTCTATTTCTTGCTTTCTTTGGGCTGGGCCTAAATATTAACTACGATTACTGAATGGCAATTGCTTCCTGAACCCCAATCAAATTTTTCCTATACCCAACAATATAGAAAAGTACTCAAATATCCTTCCCCATTTCATAACACCACCGCTGCTATTGCGACCGCCGATGCTCCACCGCCACCACCACAAAGAAAAGGAGAAAAAAATACTTAATATACATTATATGTTGTGGAGAATTATTTCCGAAGCATACTTCGTATAGAAATGTTCAGGAAAAAATAGTTTTGAAAGTATTATATACATTTTAAAAAAATTGTTCCAAAAATCTATTCTGAAAAATGAATCCCGAAAGTTCTTGAAATACTATTCTAGAAAGCTTGTTATGAAATTAATAATTTGGAAGTCACTTCTAAAAAAATAAAATTATTATTTTCTAGAATGGATGGGTGCAGAAAGAAATTAACGGGGTGCAGGAAACAATTACCTTCCTGAATTCATTTTTTTATTGATATGGACCTGTTGGTAGTCAAAAACATTCTGAATTCAACTAATTGAAGTCCTGCTGTTCAATTATAGTTATTTATTATATTTTTTTATTAATATGGAATATAAAGTTTAGTATCTTACAGACAACATTTTCTAATGAGAAAAAAATATGCCATCCACAAATACAGCTGAAATTATAAATATTTTTTTTATTAAAAATAAAGCGAAAATCTTGTTTAGCCGTTTTATTAGTACGTAATTTTCATCATGTTAGTTGATAATTAATCTTTATCGAGAAAGTGGCTAGTAATATTTAATGAACATTTTTTCTATTTACAACTTTTGAATTTTAATATTTAAAACAACCTATTTCAGTGGTTCTCGATGAGCTGCAATATTTCATCTTATGAACCACTAATATTTTTACCTGTGTAATGCATTGCATTTTCTTTTTTTAAAATACTAAATATTGATGTGCTCTAACTTTTAATCCGTAAAATTAAATGTTCTTGCTTCTATATAATAATTAAAAAATAAATAAACGAATATTGAATAGATATTATACTTTAAATACTTCAATAGATAATAAAAACCCCATTATAAATTGAGGTGACAATATGGTTTTGGTTCGCAAAAAAAAGTGAGGCAGGTGAAGACGTTAAGCGCTGATCCGTAGAAGTCTAAGGTCCATGTGGATAAACTTGTTGGCCCGCATAAAAAGAAAAAACCTTGCACATGTGTATATAAGTTACTTTTTTTTTTGGACTTTTGCATAAACGTTTCAAATTATTGTATGACTGAAAACGGCAAATATTATATATTTTGTACTGTGCAAAAATTTGATTAATACATTATGTATACCAAAGTACAAACATGAATACGATGAAAACGTTGAATTATTAATTTATCATTTAACTCCTCAAAATCCTTGCTTAATTTTTTGAACTTGTTAAAGTTTCTCAGATTGTTAAACATTGAAAGTTTTATTATAAGATTTAAAAAATAAATAAATATGCAGGTTGGTCCGGGAGTCCGCGTTATGCAGGGCGAGCTAGTCCGTATGCTCGCATTATGTGGAGCGGGTCAAAATTTTCAACCCGTCTAATCCGTCAAATTGGTGAACCAAAAGACGGATTGGTTCATTCCTGACCCGTTGACTCGTTTTTATTTTTATTATTTTTAAAGTTTTAAAAAATATATATAAAAATTGAATTTTCTATGTTATATTTTTTGTATAAATGTAAATATGTAATATTATTATAATTTAAATCATTGACACATAAAAATTAAGTTCAATTATTAGTTATAATAGAATAATTTAACGTATAAATATAATAATTATTTTAATTTATCCAATTAAAGATATTACTTGATTGATAAAAAATTATAATATATATATATATATATATATATATATATATAAACTAATTTTGTAAAAAAAAAGTGATGATTAGTCTGTAAGCCCACTTGTAATAAAACGGGTTGTAGTTTCTGATTCGTTTTTTAGAAACAAATTAGTCTTATACAACTCGTTTTAACGGATGAAGAATGAAAATGTCCAAATCAGATTGAATTATCCCGTTTTGACACTTACATAACAACTTTAAAACGAAATTAAACTAACATTAAATAACACGGAAAGATGACAACATCTTCAAAGTATTAAATGCAAAATTCTTTTAGGAAATAACGTTAAATCCAAAAAAGGTAATAGGCCAAACATAATGGTAATGAAACAAACAACACGACCAAAATTTGAAATCAAATAAAAGATTAATATATATATATATATATATATATATATATATGTGTGTGTGTGTGTACAAAATGACAACACTACAAAATGATTTTACATACATGATATAACACTTTACCTAAAGTGCACATACCCCTATTACTTGTTCAACTAAACGACTATCTCAGTATTTATTATCATGTAGCAGGTCATCTACCCCTTATTTAGAACAAAATAGTATACACACGAATACATTTACATTCATCAAGATACCAAGTTAAAAATAAAAACAAAATTTACCTTAAAAGATTTTATCTAAAAGAATATAATTCAAAATATATATTACAAATTATTCTCAAGACTAAAGTAACACCTCTACTCCTCTGCTATTGTAAATTCACACCTACATTTTTCTATCCCAATATATAGCACAAAATTGTACTATAATAAAACACAAATACACATAACACAATTTAAATCACAAATAAACTCGTATGTAGATATTATCCGAATTTGTCTTTGTTATGAGGAAAATTTTATGTATTGACTAAATATTTGTATGGAAACATATATACATGTCCTGTTCTCGTCTCATGTCCTGCATAATATCATTTATATTTAAAGTATTAAAATGCTTATATATATATATATTATAATATTTTTATGTCTTTTAATTGTTTTGTTTATCATAAAATTCATTCGTATTTTTAATTTTTTTGTCTTATCACAACCTTAATGCAATTATTTTTAAATGATGTATGCCAATTAAATATTTGTGATATCTCTCATTTGAATATTTATACTAATTTTTAATATTTTTATGTATTTTGTATTTTTTTCATATGATAATGTTTAACATTCTCAATTTAAATGTTCAATAGTATAAACATTTAATTTATTAGGTTATATACACAAATTATATATTTTTTTAAATTATTAATTTTTGTTCTATTTGAATAACTTTTTTATTTTCAAAAATAATTTTTGTTATCTCTCAACCATCCACTATATTAATATTTGAATTTATTTTTTTAAGTCTCTAAGATATTTTTCATCTTATCATGACTTTAATTATACATTTGTTTTCTTTGCGATTTCATTCGATGTTTTCTAAAATTGTTTCCAAGACAATTATGTTGATATTTAAATTTATTTATTTAGATCTTTCAGAAATTTTGTTTTCATGTCATAAGATTGTTTTTCTTTTTGCGATTTCACTTAGTGTTCTCATTGTTTCCAAAACACACATTTATTATTATTTTAAATATTTTTATTTGTTATTTATTTATATCCCGTCGAAATAAACAACCATTTGAAATGTTTGTTAATTTAAATATTTATCTTTTTTTTATATTTTTTAAAATTATTTTAAAAGTTTATCTATTAAATTCTATTAATTTAATAATATTTTGATTATTATGAAATCTTATTTAATATTCTAATTTAAAATATGTATAATTATAATATATTTATAAATATTTAATATTAAAAAAACAAACATCTTTTTTAATATTAAATATTTAATAATATTATATTATTTTTACTGTTATTTTATGTTATTTTTTAAAAATTAATTAATTAATATTAAAATAATAAAAAGGTATATATGAGTATATACCGTGTTATGTGATGAGACAATAAATAAATTTGATACTAAGTTAAAATATAAAAGTAAATAATTTTTTTTGTTAGAGATAAACATAAAATAGCAAAACTTGTCTCGATCCCGCTCTGCCATCCATAGCTAACATGCATATGACATTATTATATTAAAGCAACAAATTAAAGCAACAAAACATCCTCACTAACGCTTTTTTTAGTACTTTAAAATAATTTTTGAATTCTTTTATGTTTGATTGTTTTTCACTTTTTATTGTGGGTACGTGTGAAAAAGTTCCATTTACTTTCCGTGGATCTGTATATTTTCTAGATTTGAATTTGCAACCTGTATTTGATTTTCTTATAACAATGTTGACAAATACACCATAACTTTCTCTTTAAGGGACTTGAAAATTCGACAAAAGAGTTTGAAAAAGTTAACTTTAATTAAAAACCGAACAGTGAGAAAGTGGTGACGAAATGAGAAAAAGGTAACAAAACAATGCTCGCTTCACATGGCAAACCAAACCACAAAACATATTCACATTGCGTCGCAGGAGCAAAATCATAAACGCGGGACCCACTTTGAATATCCATGTCGAAATTCCCGATTTGCCCTCATCATTTCCGTTCCACTGCGTCCTCGTACCCCTCATTTCTTTGTCGTCATCTTCATTCCCCTCTTTCTTTAAACCCAACCATTCCCTTTCAACATCACAATGAATCATCGCTGACACTGATCGTTCACTATAATATTCCTAATTCAATTCCGACCGAGTTCACACCGAGTCCACTCACTCGCTCACCATGAGCCGATTCAAGCGATTTGAGCTCATTGAACAACAACCATTCCCATTCTGCTACTCCTCACCCTTCCAAACCCTAACTTTCCCCTCCTTTTTCGAACACTCTCTTGACCTTGATCTCGACCTGTTGGTAGCTCCCAGCCCTTTCGACGCCGTCGCGGATCTGCTTCACGCGCCGTCGTTGGCCTACCGCCGCGCGGAGAGGCAGCTCGAGACCGAGTTGCGCTTGCAGAGCCTGGGCGACCGGGTGGCGGAGCTGGAGTCGCGGTTTGACCGGCTGATCGGCGGCGATCGGAAGTACACTTGGACGGCGGAGATCAAGGGAGCGGAGAAGAATGGGTTTGACAGGAAGTACAAGTGGGTTGCGGAGATCGTTGAGGAAGAGAAGAAGAAGAAGAAGAAGCAGGTGAAGAAGGTGGTGAAGGATAAGAATGTGACGTGGACGATTCAGGTGGAGAGTGAGGGTGAGGAGGAAGAGGAGAAGAAGAAGTTGGTGAAGGGTGTTGCGAAGAACGTTAAGTGGACGGCTGAGATCTCGGGAAAAGGGACTAACAGTGGGAGCTCTAGGAAGTACACGTTTCAGGTGGAAAGTGGAGATGCTGAGAAAAAGGAGAAGGTGAAGGAGAAGGAGAAGGAGAAGGAGAAGGAGAAGGAAAAGAAGAAGGGAAATGGGTTGCGCATTGTGGAAATTCACGAGCCAAGTAATCACAGAGATGTGGTTTTGAGACAGGTTGGTTAGGCTTCTACATTCTTCAAATTTTTTGTGTGATCTTGTTTGTTTTCGTAGCTTTAAATTTGTGACTTTTAATTGGCAGCTCAATAATTTGGTTGTTGGTGGGTGAGCAAGTGTTGGGGTCATTATCAGGGTCATGTGACAGTGATGCGTTTGGATTTAGACCGTTAAGTTGATTAATGCGATGTCTTTTCTTACTTTCCATGGTCATCAGCTATTGCTTGCACCTTGGTGTATCTTTACTTGGGTTTATTTTCTTTTGGGTGTGAGTCTGTGTAGACGAGTCAGTAAGAAGTAGGGAACATGTTTAACTTGAAACATTACTTGAGGTGAATGATGATTTGTGCTTATGACAGTTATAATGCAGTGTGCTTCCCTTTACCTTCCCCAAAGTGAAAGTTACAAATTTTTATCCAGTCTGAATAATCTAACTGATCCATTTTAGGAAACAAAAAGGATTTGATAAATGGAAAATTGTGAAGACTTAGTTGAACATTTTGATTCGGATTGGGAATGAATGGTATCTTTGTAGCCCATTGTATGGCTAGATAGGATTAAATGGTCGGTGTATATGGACAGATCTTGTTAAATTAACATTACTGGTTACCTATGTGCTCTGTGATTCATAATATAATGAAATACACAGTGCAAATTGGTAACTAGTAACTATGGCATTAGAAGCTCGAACCCGAGCTATGGAAGGTGTGCTCCATTTGAAAGTTTACTGACGCGCATTTGCTGTCCATTTAACTACTTCTTTCATGCCTTGCATTTGTCCCATTTGAAATAAAAATAACGTGCAAATGTATATTTTCTAAATTTTGTTGATCTGTTAATACAAACCTGTATATTCTGGAAACAATTTGCACGTGTTTATCTCTCCTTGTGGACTCTCTTCTGCTTGAATCTGCTCACGTTATAGTTCTACTTGGGATAATATGTACTGCTTCTGACAACATCTTTCGATTTGTAGTTACACGAGTTCACTTATGTAATTGTATTTTTATTCAATGTATTGACTTTTGTTTGTTGTTTTATTATCCAAAATAGTAAAGAAAAATGGGACAGGGGGGATTGAAGATATGCAGGTGCAAGTAAAACCCAAAAGGCCCGAGTCATGGCTAAATTCTTGTTCATAAACATTAACTTCATATCCTGTTGACAATGAGTTTTTTTCTTATTAGCGGTTGCTCATTAATCCTAATTGTGCTCTGGCATAGGGAGATGCTTTGTTAAACTTTTTATCAGATAGCAGACTGAATATTAGCTACTTTTCACCTTTATCTTTGATTTCTTTTTTATGAATTGTGCATTCATACTCATAAATGTTATTATATTTAGAATTTAGAATTTGGAAGATTATCAGTATGCTGAGTTGTTCTTTTTGTATCCAACTTCTTGTTGATGAAGGCATTTGCCAAGAGGTTTGGAGCTGTGCAAAATGATAGGGGCAAAAGGAAGGATGTGTCTCCTCAAGATGCTGCTTTGTTGATCCAGATCAGCTTTAGAGCTTACTTGATCCGTAGGTCAAAAGCTCTCCGAGCCCTTAGAGAACTGGCTGTTGCAAAATCTAAATTAAAGGAAATCAGAGCCCAGTTCAATAACTTCTCTTACCGACGTCATGTAGCTCGCGATGCAGAGGAACGCCAGCGATTTTCTGAGAAAATCATCGTCTTGCTCCTCACTGTTGATGCCATTGAGGTATGATAGATCTCTCTTTATCGATTAGATTGAACTTTTTCCACAATTTTGAACTCTGCTAAATACCATACCAGATGTTAATTTGGTAGTTGATCTGTAACTTAATTTTGTAGTCCAGATCGTAGAATGCAACCTAGAAGTAAAACATGTATATACAAGTTTGAATATTCATATGTAACTCATATTGTGTTCATCATAATCCTCACTACCTTGTTTAATCGTTGGAGAATCTTACTGGATGCGGTGTCTCATCTAAGTGCCTCTCCATGTATGTTTGGTTTAGGAATTAGTAATGGAAATTCTCATTATTTCTGGAAATTTGAATAGTGACTCTGATGATGTGAATCATGATAAAATATAAGTTCAACACAGCCATTTACTGGTTTATCTAACAGGTTTGTTTATATTCTGTTTTGTAGGGAGCTGATATTATGGTGAGATCAGCGAAGAGGTCAATGGTGGATGAGCTAGAAGCAATGCTTGATGTGGTGGACCCCCAGCCTGGTGGAAGATCAGCATCACTGTCCTTCAAAAGAAGGACATTTGATATGCCCGATGGAGTCATCCGGAAGGAAATTGAAGAAGGGGTTGCACAGGTTGTGCAAATGCTTGAAGAAGCAGAGAATAATAGCAGCAACACCTTTGAAGCATAACTGTGAGATCAAAAACCTAATATTATCCTAGTATTCCATGCTTTCCTTCTGCTGTTGTAGTTTGTTGGTAGACGTATGTTTGAAAGACTTCTAAATTTAGGCTTTTCATCCCATGGTTGTTTTTCTGAACTTTTTGGCACATTCTGAATGGAAAAATCTACTGTGTTTTATTAATTCATCAGTATTTTCCCTCAATTTTAGAGTAAATTGAAAACATTTTTAGATTGGTAGATTGAAAAGATTGCATGCATTGTACTTTAGTGATTATTGCTTGGCACGTTGTTATGTTGCTTTTTTATGGTATGAGAATATGCATTCTGTGCAGTTTGACCATTGCCTGAGTTGTTGTATTGCTGTGTTGCGGTTGAAATGTCTCATTCATTCATGATTTAAGTGGCACTGAGTTGTTCTCTAAGCTTTCATCCTAATTCCTTCTCACCAAAAGGAAAAAAAAATGAAAGCAAGTTCTAATATGAGTTTTATTTAAATTAATTGAAACAGATTATTGATATAAGATGCTTTCATTAAAGTATTTTTTCCGGATATGCGAATTTATTATTTTTGAAATTGATAATAAAGTCAAAATATTTATTTTTGTTGAATCATTATTGATCATAAGTTGCAGTGTATTAATTTTTGTTTTTAAAACATATTTTTAAGTTGGAAAATATCGTCACTCATATGCATGACAGATAATTAACATTCATGCATATTAATTATGAAAGTGTAATTTAATATAAGAATATCTGAAAAACATAATGGATTATGATAATGCCAGGGAATTTTTTTCCTTGCTGTTCTGCTACAGATTTTTTCTTTCCTAACAAATTATTCCTTTTTTCTCTGTTAATTTCTAGGACTAGATATAGATGTTATAGTTTGTAAACCATTGATATAATTGAACAATAATATTTCTATAATCTGTTTCCCAACATTTGTAAAATATTACACAATTCTGCAGAAGCTAGCTGGCAGTGAGCTGCCATCATTATTGACCTTTAACGATACCTTTATTTATCACTTTCTAACTCATTTTTATTATTTTGCACCTTTTCAATATTTGTTTATTTTTTTAAATATGTTTCACAAATATTTTAATTACTATTTTTCATTAAATACATTATTAAATCTATACTAGTAAACAATGACTTTATTTTAATACCCAACTTTTTAGATACTTTTTCAACTGGTAATATGCTTTTAATTTCAGCTCACTTTTTTTTTTCTGAGGCAAATTTTATTTATCCTATTTAATAAGATACTGCCTTGTTAATGGAAACAACAAAGTGATATGTTGCGTCCATTTAAGATTTTCTGTATTCTTATTTTTTAAAGTATGGAAAAAAGAATATGACATTAATGGTAAATCATGTTTTAACTGAAAAAAATAATTAAAGTAATTGATCTTTAAATTAAATTTAGGAGTTTACATTAAATTGAAAAAACTATAATGATGTAAAATTATATTTTACAAAAATATATACAAATATCATATAAACATGTTTATGAAACAGTTGTAATTTTATAAGTTAGTTAACAAATATTTTTACTTCCGAACTTCTCAAATATAGTCATAGTTTGTTTTATTTCTTAGTTTTGGATAAACATCAAAAGGTAAAAAAACTTGCAAAGAATAAAAACTAAAAATTACTTTATAAACATAGAAGGTAACTGAAAGTATATTTTTTTTGTGAATCTTTCTAATATTTTTTGTGGAAGTTTCTGTTGGAACATTTTTTGCGGGTTATTTATTAATTACATTTCATAACATGATTTATTTGGAACTTTTTTTCTCGTAGGTTGTTTTTCTTTTGGAAAATAAAGAAGAAATTGAATAAAAATTGTGTTAAATAATTGATATATATATATATATATATATCATTATTTAAGTTGTAATTTTAAAAATAAAAGGTAAGTTAATTTATCATTATTTAATAAGTTGATTTATATCATTAGTATGCAAAGAAAGTGGGGAAGAATTTCAATCTAAAAAAATAAAAAATAAGCTAAAACTTTCTAGAAATTGGTAATTCACTTATTGGTCCCAAAAACCTTCTTTTATATAATATATTAATTGATCAATTTTATGTATATTTATATAAAAAATACATATACCCACGAATTTATGTGTGCTTAAAAAAATAAAATGAAAATATTTTTTCATTTTATTATCAATAAAATATAAATATAAATATAAATTATTTATTTAATTCGAAATAACATAAAACTAAATAAAATCGGTCTCTTAAAACACAAGAAAAAAACAAATAAATGATACCAAATAAAATCAAATTAAAAAAAAAATCAATTGATATTTTTCTTCTATCATAACTTCACATGAAGTGATAATTTCACTTTAATCACCTTTAACTTTCGATAGCCCAAATGAAAAACAAATCTTATTTGAAATATTTAATAATATAATTGCTTTACTAAAAACTATTTATGTAATTTTATGAATAATGGATACATAATATCCACTGTCTCGATGAAAAAGTCATGTTCATAAATAACATGTATCCACTTAAAAAAATTATCTTTAAACATAATATGTCATTTTTAAATTTGGATTCTCCGCTAGTTTTTGGTGTTATTTTTTTATTGTATGTATAATACACTACACAGATTATCACTCATTTTAATATTTTAAAATATATTAAAAAATATTTAAAATGTCAACTCAGTATATTTTTAATAATAAATAGAGAACAATACCAAAAAAATCAGTGGTGGATTTGAACTCGTCATTTCTGATACTATAATTAATATTAATAATGCCTGTAAAGTTTATAATTAACATCAACACATTAATTAAATGTTAGTATAACGTTACAACCACCACGTGTGAGGTAACGTGACTCTGCATCACGCTTAAGCATGATTTCATCGTCTTGAAGTAAGGCATAGCTTCAACAATGGTGGACTTTTTACCAACCTTAGATCAATTCAAATAAGATCTAAGCCTTCAATATACAAATTCGTTGTTCTTTTAATCTTTCCTTCAACCTTACGACACTGTCTAAGTTTCATTTCACCAAAATTGTGTTATTTTAAGAGAAGAAAAAAAAGTTAAAAAGACACTACTTCAAATTTAATTATATTTAAAGATTAAATATGTTTTTATCCCTTATTTGTTAGTAAATTTTGAAATTACTTCACTTCCAAATTTTGGACCAATTTAGTTATTCATCTTTTGAAATACATAGATTTAATAATTTTAATCAAATTTTATTAAATTTATTTAATATTTCAAGCGCGTTTCGTAATAGTATTTGACTTAACATTAAAGGAAAAATATGTCAAACAGAATAAACAACTAAAATTCAATCCTGAAATGCATACAAAACATTAAATAAACCTAATAAAATTTGATTAAAATGACTAAATCACATATTTCGAAAGATAAAAAATTAGACTGATCTCAAATTTCAAAATGGATTAATTTCAAAATTCACTGAAAATTAAGGAAAAAAAATATATTTAACCCTTTATTTATCTATATATGTTAAAAGAAAGATAGGTAATTCGAGATTTACATAATGATTTTAATCATCACTTTTAATACATTTTCAATATAAATGATTATTGTTTTAATATATCAAATAATTTCATGTCGTCTAATAAATAAGATTGAAGGAGTTTAAATATATATTTTTTTCTTTTAACCTTTCAATACATTTTTATGTTGTGTGTTGTTGAAGTGATTTATTGCAGTTGATGACAAAAATGCAAATATTAAGGTTGTTTATATGAAGTGTTTTGTATTGATTTTAGAATACAGATTTTAGAAAGTCACGTCAGCATATCTTAAATTACAAGAATACCTTCTCTTTTGCATGGCATAATTTTACTGTCTCTTTTTGTTTTTTTTTTTCACAAAACATCCACATTTTAATTTAATATAATTTTTTCAATTTTAATTTTCTAAATTTAAATTATAACCCACATTTCATATTAATATTTTTACTTTAGCTAATCACTCACCCACAATTTATTTGAACTTAATTTTCTACCGATCACATTTTATTTTAATTTTTTTTATATAAAATAATAAGTGACATTTTATTTTAACATGATTTACATTTATTATATTTTACATTAAACCCATCACAAACTTAAAAAAAAGAAAAAATTCTCAAAACCATTAATTTGTCACCACATTTTTTTCCTGATCAAACATCCCCACTTTCATCTTTTCTCTCATTTCAAATATATTATCTCAAAATTGTAACAAAAACTATAAGTTTTAAAACAAACAATATCTAAGATGTGTTAATTGATTTTAACGAAATGTTCGATATATGTTCCAAGAAAAAAACTAAAATTTTAGTGTGGGAATAATATATAATTTTTTTAAATTTGAGTTGGTATTGCAGTGTCAAAATCAATTAAAAATATTAGTGTATATATAAACAATATTTAATATTTTTAGAATCATTCAAAATAATAACACTTATGCATTTTTATAAGCGTGTGAGTTGAAAAAAAAAATAACATTCACTGTTTTGAACATATATAAAAATCATGAAGGAAATAAAATATTACATTGAATAATTTTGACAAATATGAATGCTATAAGTGATATTAAACAAGAAAAATTATAAAAATGTGTATAAGGATTGGAATTAAATGACAAGATCCTTTATTGATGTATTAATTATTAAAATGTTGTGGTATACTTATTTCTTATGGCAATTCTTTAGTTGACTATAATGCATGTATTCTATTCGAGTGTTTCATAGAAGTTTGAAAAAAATTACACAAGAGCTTGTGGCCTTATATGTGGAAAGTGTGTTTTCCAACGTTTGCATTGAAATAAGAGAGAATGCAACCGTGATGTGTGAGTAATTGATGGAGACAATAGACTAAATTGACGGTAGGAGAGCTTTCACACACACACCACAATCCTTCCGTTGATTGTCAAATTGATGGCTGTGATTCAAAACTTTCTGCCATATCTGATGTCACGCTTGCATCGGATATTAATTTATGATAATAATAAGATTAAATATATTTTTAGTAGTTTAACTTTTTAGTAAATTTTGGAATTAGTACAATTTGAAACTTTAAATTAATTTAGTTTTGAAATAAGTGAATTTAGTCATTTTAATTAAATTTGGTTAGATTTATTTGATGTTCTGTACGCATCTCAGTATTATATTTGAGTTATTTATATTGTTTGACACATGTTTGTTTTAATGTTAGGTCAAATACTATTATAAAACGCACTTGAAATGTTAAATAAACTTAACAAAATTTGATTAAAATGACTAAATCCACATATTTCAAAAGATAATTACTAAATTGATCTAAAGTTTTAAAATAGATTGATTTCAAAATTCACTGAAAGTTTAAGGACAAAAAATATATTTAACCCATAATGATATTATAACTCCTATTTTTTTTTACTCTTATTTTTTAATTATTTTTAATATGATCCTTGTGTCTTATTAGTTCATATCGTTCCAGGTATATTATCCATTGTTAAAAAGATAAAACCTAGACTATTAGTACGATAACTCCAACGATCTAATTGTTGACATTATTTAGTATGAATCATTGATTAATATATCATTATATATTTTTTTTTAAATAATCAATTGTTTACACTAAATCACGTTAGAAAATAAAAGATGAAAATTAATAAATAAAAATCAAACTATAATTTTTTTAATTTATAACACCATCTTCACTGAACAATTAAATTATTATGTATTTTTACTTTATCATATTGATAAAATCGATAATAAATTAATTTTTGTAACAAAATTATTATTTTATTTCTCTTTCTCTTCTAAATAATCACGCTTTTTACTTCCGTATCAAATAAAAATGAATGTAGTAGAAGAAAAAAATAGGTGTGAAGTTTGAAAAAAGTGACAGCATTATTTATTGTTACTGTAGACACGTGTCGTTTTGATTGGGGTTGACATTATCGACCGCTGCATGAAGGCCCATCCCATGCCACTTCACCCATTATGAGGCCATCATTTGCCCCAACGTGGACCCCACCCATGCCACGTGGGACCATCTCACTGGCTGTTTCCGACAACGCCCACCGTCACCGAAGACAACCACTCGTTCCTCGAAAGCGACAACACGCTCACACACGTCGTCCCCACGTACGTGGCGGGCCCCGCACCCCAACGTGGCCACGTCGAACTCGTCTCATTTACACGTGTCCTCACGCGCTTTCCCTCCGCCACGTGTCTCCACATACTCTATGGGACCCACTATCTCAATTTTTATTATCTGATTAAAAAAGAGGTTCGCGAACCAATGAAATCAAATCTTCGCTTTTCGTACTTCGGTCATGCGTTAATCATAAGGAACCCACGCGCCGTCATGAGAGGTGACGCGCTGCCGGCTTTGGAGTTGGGGAGTGGAGAGCACGCGCGGGGACGAGAAAGTGGAATGGAGTGTGAGATTTCGGGGGGCGTATTTTATTGGTGGTGTTTCCCAATTCAACACAACCGAACCAAGGAAGGTTTTCTTGTAAAGCACGTTTGGTAAGAAGCGAAACGCTATAAATACCCGTTTTCTAATTTACCATTTTCTTTCTTCTTCTCTTCGCTTCGCTGCTTCTCTCTGCGCACCGTTTTGGTTTTGGGTTTCGTTCTTCGTCCATTTTCTTTGTTTTGTTTATTATTTTCTCAGGTGAATATTATCGCGATTTCGTGTTTCTCTCCGAAAGTACAAATTAACGCATTGCCTTCCCTATTGTCTCTTTGTCCCTGTTTGGCTGCCCATAATTTTACCCCATTTTTAGCTTCTGCCAAACTACAAGTTGTGCCTTTTGTCTCCTTTCTGGGTTTTCTACCTCTTTCTCTTTATTTTTTCTTTTCATATTCAAAAATTATAGCCTATTTATTTGTTGGCCTTTAAACCAAAAATATCACTGTGCGCGTGTCTTTTATTTTGCTTTTTTCCTCTTCTGACTGCTCCTTCTTTTTCGCTTTTGAAGATTATTCGTCGAGAAACTGCATTCTGAAGATTCATGACCAATCTAATTTCTTTCTTCCCGTTCTTGGAGCTCGTTTTTTAGGTAACATGTTTTCATCATTCTTCTTTGCCCCTTTTCATTTCTTTCTTTTTTCTGGCTTCCGATTTATTTCGTTTCCCTTTTTTTCTTTCTGTTTCGATTCCGATTGGGTGGAACGTTTGACATTCAAAAGGGTCGGTGCCGTTTTGAGTTGCGAAGGATTGGTGTTGCTTTCTTTTAGCGATTATTATAATTATTATAATAATAATAGTAATAATAATGATAATTATTCAATATCGTGCAAAGTTTTGGGCGCTGGTCAGAATGTAGCATTCCAAGCCAACTTTTCATTTTCTCTTTTCAACTCATTTTGATTGAAAAACTGTTCTTTTATTTTATTTTATTTTGTAGTTAATCATATTCTACTTTGACCGATCCTTGAATGATTGGTTAATTCGGTTTTTTCAGTTTTGAGTTTTTCCCGACCGTAAGATGGGTGCTGTCGACTACTGATTATGATTTGTCTTCCCTGGAGCTGTTTTTGATTGTGCTGATGTGATGTTCTTTGTTTACACCCTTGATTTTTTTTAGTCTAATTGTTTATTGTCCTCATCGTGTAAACTAATGTGAACCATTTAAAAGAATGCAAAATATAAAGGAAAATGAGAAAAGGTCAATTTTCTCAAGTCTACATCACTCTCTGTTTGATTTCCCCGTCTTGGGTTGTCTTTCGAAGTATTTTTAAACTTAAACCCTGGAAATACTTGTAATTTACGTTTCGTTTTAAAGGAAATGTACCTTAAAAAGTTTGGGAAAATTTTTATTCTTTGTCATTGTTTATTGATATTCTGTGTCAGTTTGTCTATTTCATCGCAGAATCTTTATGTGTTGGGTCCATTTGTATTATTGACTCCCACTCTTTGTAGGCCCAAGTTGTGTGGTTGCATATGGTATTGTTTTCTTCCGTGTCCATTGAGTGGGGTAGTACCACTCTACATTATGCAGGAAATCAGTATTTTCTTAATTGTTCATTAATCATTGACAGCTTAGCACACTTAAGCTGTTGAAATTTTTTATCTTCCTTTCTGTTGATATTAGTGGTGGTTGGATTTTTTCATTCCCGATTTTTTTCAGTGTTTAGTTTGTTTTCATATTTATTCTGCGTGATGTTGTAGTCGTTGTTAGTGATTTCTATCATTTTTCATATTTATTGAGTTGTTACTCTGTAGTAGATATAAGTAGTTTGTCCATTCTTTGATAAATATCTACAGCATTCATCGTTGTCGTGTTCAGTTCGCACTGATTGAAACCTTTCCAGAACTGGAGCACCCTTTAGTAATCAAGCGTGGAACAATATATTGTGTTTCGATTTCTTCTTAAAATGGGGTTTTTTTATTATCCCTGTAAAGTTTGGGAATTTGAGTTTATATGGAAAGATTCGAATCTGGAGGAGGACTTGACATTTGATCATACGAGTGTCTGTTTTTGTCAATATGGTGGGAAATTTATGCTATTTCTTCTGTTCATTAGCTGCTGTTGCTGTACGATTTTATAACCAACAATCGGGAATAAAGTCAAAGAATTGTTAATCGTTTCCTTTTCCCTTTGGCTAGATTGTTTCCTTTTTTATATTCTAATTACAAAAGTAAGAAAGAGTGTAAGTGCATACAATTGCCATTGATGCCTTTGCTCTTTCAACCTTTTCTTTTACAAGTTACTTGAATGTACATGATGATCTTAACACCTATGTATTACTCAACCATAGTTCAAGGTAACCTCAATAATGTTTAGCTGTCAATTAAGGCCAACTTGTGCTTTGTGTATGTATGTAGCTCACTACATGTAGGATGGACCCTTTAACGTCTTTATTTGGATTTTAGTGAATTGCATTTTTGGACCAATCATTGATAAGAAGAATCCTTCTATTGAATAAATAAATGATAGGAACAATCAATAATACTTCCTTTCTTTTTATTATTTAAATGGTTATTAAATGTGTTATATAATTATGCTTTTTATAACACCGGTTCCTAAAGCTGTTTGCCTTCACTTTTCCGCTTCCTGCTCCCCATTCTTGCATCTGCTTGCTTCATGTGTTTCATAGTATAACTTCTATACATCTCTAGCATCTTTGGTATTTATTGATTGAATATTGATCATAGCATTTTGCTGTGCCTTTTTTCTCTCACATCCATCAGACCTACAAATTTTCCTATTTCTATTGGATGCTGCTTATTATTTAGAACTATATTTTTTTTTTTTCATTTTTAAAAATCATGATTTCCAATACATGCCTGCAACTCTTTTATTACCTTGCTAGTTGATAGGACAAGTGGATTCAAACTCAAAATTTCCATTTGTTTAAATTATTCTTGTCATCAGATGTTCAAGTACTTCAAAGTAAATCAATATGATCATTATTTTCAGGAGCTCAGCAGTTGATGGACTGTTACCCCAAGAGCAGTGACAAGAAAACATTAAAGAGGTGGTTTTTTATTGATAAAAGAGTAGGGTGAAGTGGACATCTCATAGAAATTAGTTTGATCAGTGCTCAATACTCCTTAAAGTTATTACATTGTTACTGGACTGTAAAGTGGTCTGAAACCTGGATCCCATGGACTTGAAGTCGAATCATACTCCTGTTCTCACTGATTCTGCACCCGTAACAAAGTCTAGGCTGTGTGTGCATTCCAGTTTGTTGCCTTACTCCCATTCCGGGGCAACCTTTACCCATGGAATGTTATTGACTATCCCAAGGAAGAAAACAGGAATCCTTGAAGATGTTCGTTCTAGTGGTTGGTTGGATGCCATGAAATCATCTTCACCTCCAGCCAGGAAGATAACAAAGGATTTTAGCCATGGGTTTGCATCATCTGACTCTGATACTGCTGCTGCTTATTTTAGCTGGCTGGTATTACATACATCCCCTTTTAGTTAGTTTCTGAATTTCACAGGTGTAAGGTGGTTATTTATTCCTTTTTTTTTCATGTGTTAATTTCACAGCTAAAATACCCATCTGCTCTTACATGTTTTGATCAAATCACAAACTATGCAAAAGGGAAAAGAATTGCGTTGTTTATGGATTATGATGGAACTCTTTCCCCAATTGTGGATAATCCTGACTGTGCGTTCATGTCGGACAATGTATGGACTCTCCTTGGGTTTACTATCAATAACATCCTTTTGTTTTGCTTATTTTTTCATTCTTCTTTGGCTAATTATGATCCTGTAAACTCTGTAGATGCGTGCTGCTGTTAAAAAGGTGGCAGAGTATTTTCCAACAGCAATAATTAGTGGAAGAAGTCGTGACAAGGTAATTGAGCAGGTTTTAGAAAATACAAACATTTTCCTATCTATTTTCAAATTCGCTCATCTATCTGAACGCCACTGCGCCTGCATGTACTTCTTATAAAAAAAAATGCTTCCTTGTCGTGCTGGTTCTAACTTTATTATCACCCCGTTGGCTCAGGTATATCAATTTGTAGGACTAACAGAACTCTACTACGCTGGTAGTCACGGGATGGACATCATTGGCCCTGTTAGACAATCTGAATCTGATAATCACCCGAATTGCATTAGGTCTACAGACAAGCGGGTACTGGGACTGAAGTTTGTGACATGTTTTATGAAAGCTTTCTCCCACTTTCCAATCTCTTTTCTTTCTTAAAGTTTTTTTTTTAATTAAATGAATTGTTCTAAAATTTACAGGGTAAGGAAGTAAATTTATTCCAACCCGCTGCTGAATTTCTGCCCATGATTAATGAGGTAAGCTTTTGATAATCTACCATGAATCATCATCTTTCAAGATATTTTCTTCATTGAAAACATGACATCCTGATTGACGCTTGCTTGGGCAGGTCCTCAAGTCTCTTGATGAGTGTACGAAAGACATTAAAGGTGCGAAAGTAGAGAACAATAAATTTTGCGTATCTGTGCACTACCGGAATGTTGATGAAAAGGTTTAGGCTTCTGCTCTTACGCTTAACAATTTTCTGCTAACTTGTTTTGCCTTTTTCCAAACTTATTATCCGTTCTATGTTTGTAATTATTTTTCTTTTGAATTTAATGATACAGTATTGGGATGTGGTGGGACAACGTGTTCATGATGTTCTGAAGGGCTATCCGCGTTTGCGCTTAACTCATGGCCGGAAGGTACTGTTTGTATGGCCAAAGCCAACAGTTTGACTCATTATTTTGGAGAATCTACTAATAAATGCTTTCTAAAGGATGTTTTTCAGTTTACAAATTATTTTCTGTCTACTATTTTCCAGGTTTTAGAGATCCGACCTGTGATTAACTGGGATAAGGGAAAAGCTGTCACGTTTTTACTCGAGTCACTTGGTGAGTTCTTTTCTGTTTTTATTGATATGGTTTTTTCCTTTAATGATCACAGTTCTTTGTATTGCAGTAAATGATATTAATCATATTGTTTTTCAGGGCTAAACAATTGTGATGATGTGCTTCCTATATATATTGGAGATGATCGGACTGACGAAGATGCATTTAAGGTAGTATTAATGGTTTGCTCCTTTTTTTTTTTCACTTTCTCTTTCATTTTTTTCTGTTGATTACCTGAATACTGATTCCAAACAATCTGTTACAGGTTTTGAGAGAGGGGAATAAAGGTTATGGGATCTTGGTGTCTTCATCACCGAAAGAAAGCAACGCAGTTTACTCTCTTCGTGATCCATCAGAGGTAAATCTCACTTTTAACTGTTTACATAAGCTGTTTGAAAATTTTCTTTTTGTTCAATTTCGTTGTACTAATTCTTTGTGCTTGTTCATGTTGGTGTCATTTGGTCCTGACGTAAATTTATCTTATGTTGGTATGTATACACAGGTCATGGAATTTCTCAAGTCACTTGTGTTGTGGAAATCAAACTCCTTAAAAAGTCTTATATAGATTATAGAGGAGAATATACTCTGCTATACTATAATATAGTACATCATAAAAAAAAAAACAGCCTTTTCGATTTTGGTTTTCTCGGAAACATTCAAAGTGGTTTCCTGGAGCAGTTTTACGCACAGAGAAGCCCTCTTATGGTACAACACTGCTGTCTGTGTCGCTACCCACTTGTTTTGCTCAAAACTTCTGTGCTAGCTGTAAATTCCTGCCTCAATTATAAATATCTTCAAGAATTGAAAGAATGTGCTGAGTTTTTCTTCTTTTTTTTCTTTTTCCCACCTCTCATTACAAAATGTATTGATGTTTAATCATTGCTGCTTCAGTTTTGATCACTCTATCTAACCACTAAAATGGGGGTTACAAATGCGACATCATTCATTTGTTAATTATTTTGCATGTATCGTGATAGTTTAAATGATGTAATATATCTATTGTAGCCTTTTTGATTATATGTCTGCTATTACCCTTTTTGCCATTGAAAAGAAAAAGAAAAAGAAGGTAATTCCTTTTTTTTTTTTTTGCAGTCCAATAATTTAAATTATATGATAAAAAAAATGCTTGGGATCTTGAGTCTTGTCTGTATCCAAATCAGAATGAGTAATAATTGTGTGCTAGAAATGCCGAAAAATGAATGAGCAATTACAGTTGTAAACTTTAGAAAAAGAAAAAGCATGGCTCAATAAACATTACTTCTTTAGAACTGAGGAGTAAGAACTTGTACATTCTGAACTATACAGATTTTAAAGATCAGATTCATTCAGTGCTGTCTTTTTTTCAGAATTCAATTTATAATTTATCTTATAATTGCTAGTATAAGATAAATCTATACAGTTTTTTTTTTTGTATTTTTTTATATATATTTGAATGTATTGTACAAGGTATGAAATCTGACTTTTAAAGACTTAAACTTGTTGTAGACGATTAATTTTACTGATATGTGAGAAAAGACATAATAAGTGCTAGAAAGGGAAAAATCTCTTTATCGAATTGTGAATTTTTTCGGAGATAATTTCTAATAGAAACATTTGAGTCATCAAATAGAAAGGATTGAGTACTTTAGTTTATTGAGTTGTTGTATTTTATATTCGATTCCTTTGGCTAATACTTCTATCTCTAGAACCCAAGTGAATATGTACATAAATATATTTATTGTTTCTGTTTTATTTAGTTGGAAAAAGGTGAAAAGTATTTTATTTTTAAGACTGAAGAGTTTTAAAAAGATGCACGAGATTGGTGAAGAAATTTAGGAGGAAAAGTTCTTAAATCACAAGGATTACCTGATTGCCCTTTATCTTCCATTCTTCTACAATCTTCTCTCTTTTCTACAAAACATATACTAAAAAATATAAGCATTAATAAGTGTAAAATATATGCAATTAAAATAAAAGAAAATTATGTTGAAATATAGTTTAGACCGTTGACCTATGTCACATATATTATTTTCTTGTACCTATAATATGATTTGACTTTATATTGTGTCTTGCACGCAACATATGAATTGAAAAAAAAAATGTAAGTTAAAGTAGGACACGTCCTTGGTCAAAATGTTTCTACCACAATTTACTGTAGTGTGATATAATATCTAACATATATAAAAATTAAATACGTATAGAGAATGGTAGCAACTTGGCGTATTTGTGTAATGTACGACATCACTACCGTAGTTAACAAAAACAGTCAAATTTGGAATTAACTAAAGTTATGGTATATATATACGTCTGTACGTTACGTATTTGTTTCAGAACTTTAATTTTTAAATGGATTTTTTGTAAAAATAGATAGTGTTGTTGGAGTTTTAGACAACACAAATATTATAATTATATAGAAAAAAAATTCACGTGTGAGGAAAATAGTAACTGCCAAATAATATAACTGTACACTACTAGATTAGCCGTAACTACCTAAGCTATATACAGTTGTACAATAAATTTACAAGCTGTATAAGTTGAACAGTAGAAAGGTAGAAAAATATTATTTACTAATACTGAAATTTGTAATATCATAAAATAAGTTTAATTATAAAGTAAATTTTTTATTGCACTGTAAAATTTAATCTTATATTGTCATTTATGTATATGATTGTGATATGTTTATTAACTTTTAAAATAATTATTCGAAAGCATTTTGTATGGTTAAAAAAACAAAACATCTTTACATTGAAGGTTTTAAATTATTGAATTTGGATTTTTATTTTCAAAATACATCGATAATCATTAATTTTAAAATTTTAAAATATATTAAAATTACTTTTAAAGTACCGAAAGAATATGTTTTGAATATTTAGCGGAAGAAGAATAAACTTATATTATTATTATCCCCAAATCTTAATAATGTAAAGTATTATTGGTTTTCCACTTTCAAATTACCAAACTGTTTAATTTTCATTAGATAAATATTTTTTTTATATATATATATATATATATATATATATATATATTTTGTTTGTTTGTGTGATAAACGTATTTTAGGGATACGTGTTGATAAATAGAAAAAAAGTGTACAAACATCTAAGTGTTTTTGTGTTATAAAAATAATTAATAATAATATTTTAGTTTAAATATATGTTTTAAGAAAATAAATTAAAAAACTATGAGGCCTACGTGCTAGCCAACTGTATCACCATCCCCATTGAATTTATTTGAAAAAAAATATAGAAAGCTGAGTTTTTTATTTATAAAAGTATTATAATTTAAGTCCAACTCAATTAACTAGTTTATGATCTAGTTTTTTTTTGTCAAACACTAATGTAATTATTTTTAAGTTGACTAAGATATAGGTGTAATAACATTTTCATGCTAAAAGAGGAATAAAAACACAGATGAATTAATTTTATGTACAATTTATGTCATAAAAATACAAAGTCTTTTATTTTTGAAAGAAGGTTGAATACATAATTTTTTCAGAACGTTTTAACAGTTAAAATATATATTATAACACGTTTGCGATTGATTTAAATGAAAAATATAAATTTCAGAAAATTCGAAAAAACTGTGTAATCCAATTTTGTAAGCTAAAACTACAACAGTGTCTACATTGAAATTTTTATAAGCTATTTTCAACCATTTATTTGACATACATAACTATAGTATTATTTTAATCTTCAATATAGCCGTCCAAGAAAATGAAAATTTCAATATGAAGTTACGTGCTGCATTTGTTTCATGAATGGTCAAGAATTCAGTAAGAATTTAGTTCCTTAATTTTATAACTATCCCAATTAAAGATAATATTATGGATATAGGAAGATTTTTTAGAAAACAAAATCTGACTTTTCTTTTTATATAAAAATACAATTTTCAAAAGAGATATTTTTTATAAACTATCTTATCCTTGAGATAACTTTAGTTTCTAAGAAGACAATTTTAACTTTCTTCTTCTCTTACTGTTTTATCAAAAAACGAGTTTATAAAAGAGTTTAATTATTTCAACACAAAGAAAATGAAGAAAACTTAAGAAAAAATGTGCATAAATATAAACTGTTGGATTTTGAATTTGTCTTATGATGAAACCTATATCCATGCATAAATATATAAACCTATATCCATAAGAATTAAAGAAGCTTACGTGTCCATTTTTTTTTCACAGTTGTGTCTATATATATATATATATGAGCTTCACCATGTCATAAATTGCTCTTATTAATTCAGTTCTATGAAGGCAAAGACAATGAACACTGATCCAAAAACTCCATTGTTGAGTCCTCCAAGCTCCCTAACAAGGGAAAGTGGGGGAAGAACACAAAAGGGTGTCCTTATTTTCATTCTTTCCATCGTTTTCCTCATGTCATTTTCTGCACTCGTCATAAGCCTCCATAGCCATCAACCCTTCCTAAGTAATATTGAGAAGCCTCTCACGACCAGAGTTAACTCAAAGTCCAAACAGGTAAAAGTTTGAATTTGGATTCTAAATTTTCTTGTGTTATTCTTTTGATGTGTCTTTAAAATACATTAATAACCATCTATTTTAAATTTATTTTAAATCTATTTTAAATTGAAGTGCAAACTTCACCTTAGAAGCTAGTTTTGTGGGGTTGAATTAAGTTTAAAATCCACTTCTAATATGGTATCAGAGTCAAGTTAGAGTCTATCGTAGTAAATTTTATTAGACATTCTGTTCTATCCGATATTGTTAGGAATCCAAGTGTGAGTTTAAGTCCCACATTGATCAGAATTGAGAAAGTAGAGCACTATATAAGAATAAAGACCCATAAACCCATTGTCTTAATGTTTTGGGTTGAGAGTGGTGTCAGTGTCTTATATGGTTAGACTCAGATCTCATTGGTGTATTGTATCTCCTCGGTGAAACTCCCTTTGTAAAACCTGACACATATCAGACTGGTAATAGACTAATATTTCTTGTCTTATACACGAGATGAATATACGTGAACTTGAATTTGTTTCAGGTCTTTCAAACTTTTGAATCATCTCTGCTGAAGACAGCGTTGCCATGGTCACTGCCATTGCATCCTCGAGGTGTTGCAGAAGGGGTTTCAGCAAAGTCGAATCCATATCTGTTGCAGAAAGGTTCATATAACTGGACAAATGCCATGTTATCGTGGCAAAGAACAGCTTTCCATTTTCAACCGCAAAGAAACTGGATGAACGGTAATTCTACACCTAAACTAAACCTTTTTGCACTCACGTCACCATAAAGTATTAATTTAAGTGCTTTTCTCTTTTCTCTTTCCAACTTAGTTGGGAGTTGTCTATCTTTTATTATATTTAAGTGTGTTCTTTTGGCTTATAAAATTCACTTTTAATTTTCATCAGTGTAGGGTAAATTACTACTTATTTCAATAAGACCTAAGAAGCACGTTACTCCATTTTCTTTTCTTCAATTCTTTTGGTTTTCATTTGCTATAACAAAGAGACTAATCAACAGCGTTTTCTTGTCGTGTTGGGGTTGCTGTGCTCGTGTTCGGTTGTATCTGCTTCAGATCCTAACGGTACGGTCTTTTCATTTGCCCAATTGCTCTTCAGATTTATCTTTCAATTTTTGCCAAAAGCACGTCCAATTTTTGTCAAGAATTATTAAAGTAGATAAGTTGGTATGACTTTACTTCAAAAATGTCTTAAAGAAAAAAAATGTGTGAAACAGTATAAACAATTCAAATACTATCATAAAATGTATTTGAAATGTCAGATAAACTTAACAAAATTTGGTTAAAAAGAATAAATTCATGCAATTTTAAAAATGAAAGACTAAATTGGTCAATATTTTTGAAGATGAGACTAATTCCAGATTTCTAAAATTTGAGGGACAAAAACATATTTAACCAAACTTAAAAATACATGAACTAAAATTGTCCTATTCTATTAGGACTTAGTGGATTGATATGATACAATTTACTTTTGACTCCATGCATAAAGATACTATGATTCTTATACTATAATTTCCATTCTTGACTTTGTGATGTGGTTCAGTGAGTTATTGATTAATGTATAATTATCTATTTCTTAGAAAGAATCGGTAACCCAAACTAAACTATGTTAAAAGATGAGAATCAAAATATAAGTTTTAAAAAAAAATAAAAAAATATCTCCATGTTTTTAGAGATTTAGCTGAGACCTCTGGTCATGGTGGGCAACACGTTTTAATCAGAATCAGATATTGAATCTGGTTTTTCTTGTAAAACATCATGAACATCGTATTTTTTAACATGAAAACGTTGAATTGTTGCAGGTCCATTGTTTTACAAGGGGTGGTACCATTTATTTTACCAATACAATCCTGACTCAGCTGTGTTTGCAAACATAACGTGGGGCCACGCTGTATCCAGAGACTTGATTCACTGGCTCTATCTTCCCATCGCGATGATTCGAGATTCCTGGTACGATATCAACGGTGTATGGTCAGGATCAGCCACACTTTTGCCAGATGGCAAAATCGTGATGCTCTACACCGGTAGCACCCATCAGAACGTGCAAGTCCAAAATCTTGCGTACCCCGCCAACCTATCTGATCCGCTTCTCATTCATTGGGTAAAATACGCTGATAACCCGCTCTTGGAGCCCCCACCGGGAATTGGGCCAAAGGATTTTCGTGACCCAACAACTGCGTGGATTGGGCCAGATGGCAAATGGAGGATCGCTATTGGGTCAAAGATCAACCAGACGGGTCTTTCGTTGGTTTATAAAACCCAAGATTTTATCCACTACGAACTCAATGATCAGTACATGCATGAAGTCCCGGGTACGGGTATGTGGGAGTGCGTGGACTTTTACCCGGTTTCAGTAAATGGGTCTGATGGGTTGGATACTTCTGCAAATGGGCCAGATGTGAAACACGTGTTGAAGTCCAGTTTGGATGACACTAGAGGGGATCATTATGCGATTGGGACCTACTTCATTGAAAATGATACATGGGTGCCCGATAACCCGGATGAGGATGTGGGTATCGGGTTGAAATTGGACTATGGAAGATTCTATGCGTCAAAGACATTTTATGACCAATACAAAAAGAGAAGGGTCCTGTGGGGTTGGATCAACGAATCAGACAGCGAAACCGCTGACTTGAAAAAGGGTTGGGCATCTCTTCAGGTATGGAACATTTTTTATTTTGCCCCAAACATGTTTGAGAAAATTATTTAAGACATGTTTTGTACTTTGCTATCAAAATTAAGGTAATTTGGACACCAATTTAAGTTGAGATGAGAGAATTCATTTAAAGGAATCTAATTTCAATTTACTGCACTTGCTAGTGTAGCCAAATTAATTATATGCAAGAACAGTGGTGATTTGATTATTGAAGGTTGCTATGTTATGAATTTGATCTCATCCAAATTTTCTTGTGGAAATCAGAGTGTTCCAAGAACAGTGGTGTTTGACACGAAAACTAGAGCCCATTTGCTTCAGTGGCCGGTGGAAGAAATAGAGAGCTTAAGGCTTAGCAGTTATGAATTTGAAGAAGTTGTGGTTAAGCCTGGCTCAGTTGTGCCACTGGACATAGGCCCTGCCACACAGGTTTTTAGTACCATTAAGCTAATCACTTGGTTTTTCTGGATGATAAATTGTGAATATAGAGTTAACCAATGCAAATTTTTGTTGAAATTTTTTCAGTTGGACATATTTGCTGAATTTGAAATCGAATATTTAGTTTCGAAAGAGGCCGAGAAGAAGGAAAATGTAGGGTGTGGAAATGGAGCTTTTGACAGAAGTAGTCTGGGACCATTTGGCATTCTGGCTATTGCAGATGACCAACTTTCTGAGCTGACACCAATTTATTTCCATCTTTCTAGTACTACCACCAGTTTAACATCTTCCTTCTGTGTTGATGAAACCAGGTACTACAGTTTTCATTTGCTTACTTGAATTGAAAAGAAAAAAAAGAAGAAGAACATAACCTTAACGAATATGAAATGTTATTGGATAACGTAGGTCTTCAATGGCTCCTGATGTTTCAAAACTTATTTTTGGAAGCCCAGTTCCAGTGGTCAGTGATGAAAGATTATCAATGAGGGTATTGGTAAGTCTGAATAAGATACATATACTTAATGTGCATACATCAGCTAGGTGTTGCAGCTGTTATTTTGACCACTATAAATTTAGTTTCTGAACAAAACAATGCTTACACATTTAAGCTCAAGGATAAAATTGTTTTGTTGGCTAAAACATTATTACTATGCAAGTTCACGAGGCTTAAATTTTGAACATGATGATCTCAGGTGGACCATTCAGTCATTGAGAGCTTTGCTCAGGGAGGGAGAACTGTGATTTCATCCAGAGTTTATCCAACAAAAGCAATTTACGAAGCTGCAAGATTGTTTTTGTTCAACAATGCAACAGACATAAACATCAAGGCCTCACTCAAGATTTGGCAACTGAACTCAGCTTTTATACGTCCCTTTCCCTTTGACAATAAGTTGTGATTGTGAAAATTATGTTTTGGAGTAGGGTATGCTATAGCCCCTCCTTGAGAAAAAAATAACAATGAAAATCTTGTGGCATCTACCATATATAAAACTGATAAGTTTTAGGTTGAGTTCCTAATATGAGTGCCTAGCAGCCATAATACTTGGGATTAGCCAATTGATTCAGAAAACAATTTAATTTTAATTTATAAAAAAACTTATTTTATATATTGTTTTCTTTTAAACTTACTTTTGAAGAAGAAAAATGTTGACATAGTCCAGCGCGCATCATTATTGAAATCTCTAGATTCCTATTTATCCATTTTGTCCTATTATGATATCTCTTGTCAGCATATAATTATGAGCAATGGGCAATGGCCATGAGCAAGAATTTAGAAAAAAAAAGGTTCAGTTTCATTAGCACTCAGCTTTCTTGAGAAGTATTCCTTTGATCAATTTTAATTTAAGCCATCGATCCCAAATTATAAATTAACTCGAATGATTGGACCCAATGCAAGAAAGTTCGGATTTTGACTACAAATTGATATTCATATGATATGATTCCTCGTTCTGTAGTACAGTGCAGAATGCACCATAACAGACATGATCATGAGAACATATATCAGCCTATCAGGGGATTTGTTTCTGGATTTGATATGATTTAATAATACTTTAGCTCAACACCATTTTATGATTAACTTTCTTCCACTTTACTCGATTCCCGGTTTTATTCCAACCCCCATTTCTTCAATGTTTGCAGCTTTGGAATCAGGAGTTCAGTTTCTAACTCTTGTAGTATAACAAATCTCAAACATTTTCTGTTCTTACCAAGCTTGGTGAAACTTGAGAGGGGAGAATATGAGAAATCTCAGTACCCCACTTGTTATCTCAGACCAATTGGATGTTGAATGTTGTGGTGAGAGTGAGAAATAAGAGTTTTGGATGATGGCAAATGAAAAAAGTTGTAACTTTTCAGGTCAGAGTTAGCACAGAATAGGACCCACAAGGAAAGACATTAGTGTTGATTTAATGCATTGTTGAAACAAGGAAAAAGCAGTTTGTAATGGCATGGTGCAGAACAGAGTAGCATTTATAACATAATGTGCAGGATATGTATAATCTATATAGAGAGAGTTCTGCGCACAGGAAATGAGGAATAAAGCTTGTGCGTAAATATTTTAGTAAAATGAACCATATTCTATGGGCACAAGCAGCTTTAGTATCACATGCTTTGATTTGATTTATGATGAAATTAATTGGAATCCATACACTTCTAAGTGATGGATATTAGAGACTAAACAAAAAGTTAGTGTGGTGTAAAGGTGGCGGTGACATTTGCTTAGAATAAATTACTTGTCATTAACATATTATTATAAAAGTGTAAGGAGTGGTGATTCCATAGGTACGTGGAGGGCGAAATGTTATAATATGTGGTGGTTTGATATATAAGATGTTGAATCCCAGAAATTGAAGCAAAATTAGGAGAGAAACTCTGAGACAGGGTACTACGTACCTGCTGCAGCAACCTCGAAGCTAGTTCAAACTAGTGGGAGGTTGTGTGCATAGAAGCGCACAAAACACAACCAAATTCTACTGACAGAAAGAAAAAAACATCACCGGAAAGAACAACATAAGATGGCTCGTGGAAAGGTTCAGCTTAAGAGAATTGAGAACCCGGTGCACAGACAAGTCACCTTCTGCAAACGCCGAGCGGGGCTTCTTAAGAAGGCTAAGGAGCTCTCTGTGCTGTGCGATGCTGAAATTGGTCTTTTCATTTTCTCCGCCCATGGAAAGCTCTATGAACTAGCCACCAAAGGGTATTTTTCTTTCTCTTTCTTCCAAATAAAACTTTCATCGCTGTATCTTTGTGACATCAATTCTTCTATAATCACAAAAGTTAAGTGATCGGAGTCATATTTTAAGTAAAAAAGTTACACCTAACAAATGATTATAATTTTTGACCTAGTGATAAACGTTATATCTAACGATTATTATGGTCTCTGTTTCATCGTGTGCATGAAAATATGGAAGAACCATGCAAGGCATGATTGAGAGGTACATGAAGTTCACGAGAGGGGCTCAACCTGAAGCAGCACCCGAACCACTTCCTCTGGTACGTGTGACATATTTCTCTCTCTCTCTCTTTCTGCTTTGTCTGCATCAGTTGCAAAGACAGTAAGAGAAACAGCAAAAGAACTTAATGTGCTCGTCATTATAATATGCAAAGGAATCACGTAATGTTTTGTTCCCTGTCCACTTAATTTTGTCGCATGCAGGGTTAGATTAGATTCTTCAAGTATTTGGTCGATAAGAAATTAGGGTAGAGGGGTATAAGTGTCATATACACTACATTGCTCTTAATTTAATTCTGGCTTATAAATAAGTAACTATAACACTAAACAGATGCCAATTCACAATTATTGTTTTTTAATTATTGAGTAAGTTTAAGTTAGAGTCCTCCTCTGTTTTCTTATATTGGGTTTGACACTTCTTTTTATATTTGTAAAAATCCTTTTAATCACTTTAAAATACTACATTAACCCTATTTATGCACTTTGTAAGCTTGTTAATTTTTAAAAAGCTATATTATATTTGTATTTTCGTAAGAGTGATTATTATACATTTTCAAAAAAATTAAGCATCACTGTAATTTACTATAATTATTTTGACTGAGATTTCACTGACACACAAAAACAGGTGAAATTGGTTAGAGGGAAACATTTTTCTTGACATAAAAAATGCTTTTTTACCTTTTATAATATTTATTACCTTTTTTTATTTTACAAAAAATATGTAGGGTTGGTAAAGAATCCGCAACATGGGGTCAATCTGTTAAAATTTGGTAGGTTAAAAATTGAGAGATTCGTCTTTTGATAATATGAATTAAGATTTTTCAGTCTCTTTTTAAGGTTTAGCGTTTATATGTGTGTAAAAATAACATGTATAAGATGATTAAAAAAAATTAATAAACCGTGTGTTACACACATGTCTTTTTATTGTTTTTTTTTCTTAATTTTTTTTATTAAACTATAAAATAACTTTTAATTATTGAAATAACAAATATTAACAAGTTATCAAGTATTTTTTTACAAAAGAATAGTTATAAAACAAATTGTTGTGAATAATTATTTGAAATCCAAAAAGTAATTATTAAAATGATAAAATTAAAAAATAACCTTTTATTATACATAATTATTCGAATTTACAAAAAAAAGTTATTGAAAGATCAAACTGACAAAAAATATATACTCTAATGCTATCATGATTATATGTACATATTTTTTAAATATATGTTATGTTATTATATTATATTAGTAAATAAAGATATCATAATGTTATTAAATTAATATATAAAATAAAATTATATTTATTAAAAATAAATAGAGAAAATATAAAAAAATAATTTTTAACGAATAAAAAAAGAAAGAAGATAAATAATTTTATAAAAACATGTAAAGTAATAATTAATTTTAAAAAATTTAATAAATAATTATATTGTAAAAGTTAAAATTAAAATTATGAATAAATCTTCTTTTTATTTATAGTTATAGATTATTTAATAAATAGAAATATAATAAAAAAAATAATACTTAATTTTGAAGCAAACATATAAATATTTTTTTTAATTGGATGATACTTTAAAAATGAATTATTTAATTATAAAAATTGTGTAAACATCATTTATGTATATATGTAAAGAAAAATATTTTTTAACACCAATTTTTGACATTATTAATAAAAGATAAAAATGAAAAGTTTATACTTAAATAAGTTAAGTATTCAAATAACTAAATGAGACAATGATTAGTGATCACAAACAAATTCATCTCTAGGTGTATTTATTACCATGTCTCAATTTTGACATAAAATATTTACATTGATTAAATACAAAACATATGTAACATCTAATTTTTTAAATTGGATATAAAGACAGGTCCATACTCTACCCATTACTTGTTCGGATTTTCATACTCGTTTTCATTTTAATTTAATATATGAGATAATTTAAACAACTTATTTAAAATAAGCTTATATTAGACTTAACATCTCATTTATGCTAAGTAGATATATGTTAAGTATCTTATATTTTATTTAAATAATAAAATTTCTGTACACATACATCTACCCTGATCCATTTTTATTTTAAATTAGTTCGATTGAAATGTAAAAGATAGAGATTATAGTAGAATAAATACAACCCAAGAAGTAAGAACATTGAAATTAATGTATATATTGTATGAACGTGCAACTTTAAATTAATTGTGTATCTATTTTGTAATGCCATTATTAATCATAAACAATTTATAGTTTTTCTTTTTTACCATTATATATTTTAATTGAAAGTCATACTCAGTTCATGGCATAATTGTTGACTAGGATGCAAAGGAGGAATCTAACTTGCTAAAACAAGAAATCCAAACACTGCAAAAGAGTATCAGGTACACAACATTGAATATTATATTATTTTATTTTATTATGTTACGGTTTAATTAGTCGGATGATACTCACTTTCATTTTGATGTTTCAGTTTGGTACCTGCTTTTAAAAAGGTGTCAATTAAATTTCAATTTTTGAAAATATGTCCCAGTTAGGTCATTTTCAGCAAAAAATTATTAACACCATTAACAGAATTAATATTTAAAATGACTTACAAAATTAAGTTTAATATTTATATTAAAATTTAGTGGTAAAAGTCATGAATTAAGTTAACGACTTTAGTAATTTTGTCTGAAAAGGACCTGATTAAGACTGATCTTTTAAAAGTTGAGACTAGATTAACACATTTTTAAAAACGGGTATCAAACTGATACATCTGAACGAAAGTGGATATCATCTTACTAATTAAACCTTATATTATTTATATACATAAATAAAAATACATCGTAACTTTATGTATATTAGTCTTAATTGGAAAAGGGTGACACACTAATACTCATATTTGTTTGCTTATTAAAAATTATTAGGTATTTGTTTGGAGGTGGAAACAAGACCTCGACAATCGATGAACTACAAGTGTTGGAGAAGAATCTGGAAACTTGGATATATCATATTCGCTCAATGAAGGTACTGCAAAATATTTTTGATATAATCAAAATATTTATTTAAGTTTTCTTTATATTTATTATACATGGATGATTAATTGGTATGCGCATATATGATGAACAACAGACCAACATCATGTTACAAGAAATTGAAGCATTGAAAGATAAGGTTAGCATAAATTTATTGTTCAATTTTTATATATTTCCAAATATTTTACTCGTCATAATTCTTTAATATTTTTATATTATTAAAAATTGTAGGAGGGAACACTTAAAGCGGCAAATAAATATCTCCATGATAAGGTAATTAAATACCTTATATTTATATTTATTAAGTACACGTTTTCCTTAAAAAACATGTACAAATATTATACTTTGTCCCAAAAATCATTCTAATGTATGGTTATGTTTTCCAGATTGTGGAGAATACTGCAGTTCATAACTTTGCTCAATTTGCCACTGATGTTCCGTACCCACTAATTATACAAGATGGGAGTTTTCAACTCTATTAATAAATGTTTTGATTATAGGCTTTAATAAAGGGAAAAAAAATATGGAGGTTGTGTTGTGTTACACAACATTAAAAGTGAAGTATCAACATTGTACTTGTGCTACTTACTAAATCGTGTGCAAACTATGCAATAATTTGTAACATTAATATTGTCTTATTCTAATGTTTTCCTGATAAGTTTATAATTTATAATGTAAAAGTCAGAAAAGTGTGAATTCTGACTAGTATCTTTGACAATAATGTAAAATAGTTTACCAGAGTAACAATGATATTGTATGTAATAATTTTGTATGTTGTATTGGTAAATAGTTTATTTTTGTATTTGTAAAATAAAACTTAAATTATCTCAACTCAACACATTTAATATATATACATGGTGTTATATTGAATAAATCTTTTATTTGTTTATTTATTAGTTCAACCTACGAGTGAGAGGAAAAACATTTCTATGAGATTACGATTGATGAATTGTTACAATTAGATGACATCAATATCTCATCTAAATAGTTTTATAATATTTTTATGGAGCTTGAATTTATAAAGTGTAAATTGTTGACAAAAGAAGAATAATTTTAATTAAAAAATTAATTCAACTCTTCTTGGTTTTTACCTAAATGCAAATATTTCACTTTGCAACGATCCTAACATAATTATTTTATAATATAACATAATCAATATCATAGTTTTAGAATACAAAAATAATAGTCCTGGTTGGTTGGTTAATAACAGATATTGTCATTTGATTTTCTTTGTGATATTTTGTAATCGAAAATAGATGGGTTGCACTGCACATTCTCCAAACACATATAGGACACAATGCATTATTTAGGACAATTCTACTTTTTAGCAAGTTGTCCATTGTTTGAGTATCAATTTTGAAATGAAATGCTATGCATATGGAAGTACTTTTCCTTTCCAAAAGTGATTATACAACTCGTAACTTTTCCATTCATGTATAATACAACTTAATTAGTGTAAGCAAAGTTTATTGTGTATTGGTCCATTTCCATACTTCTCCATTTTCATTTGTCTTTCTTACTTATGTTCACTGACTTTTATAATAAGATGCGAGTTAGTTTCGAATTTAGATTCTTTTGTAAAGATTTTTTTTTTGTTTCTATGTTGTGTCTTTAAAATATATTGATGTTTATTAATTTTAAAATTTTAAAATATATTAAAAAGATTTTTAAAGTACCAATGTAGTATGTATTTTTAATGCTCAGTAAAAGACAATACCAACAAATTCAGTAGAGAAACTGGGCAAAAAAATAATTTGAATGAATTTGGATTCTCTACTGATTTTTTTGTTGGTATTTCTTTGTTGTGCTTTCAAAATATATCGATGATCATTAATTTTAAAATTTTAAAATATATTAAAGATTTTTAAAGTATCAAAATATGGTGTTTTTAATGTTTAGTAGAAGACAACACTAAAAACCTTAATAGAGAAATTGGACATGCAGTGGACCGTAGATTAAAAAAGGGAATTTAGATGAGAAAAGTCAAAAGTACAGGAACTAATATCTTCGATTTTTCTCTTGAATTTTTTTATAATGTAACATCAAAAATACACTACTTTAATAATTTTTTTAATATATTTTAAAAATTTAAAATCAATGATCATTCGTATATTTTAAAAAAGTATAAAAAAAATCCAAATTATCCCTAATATCATGTCCATTTGTTTGATAACTTACTCCAACGTGTGATTGCAACTATGTGAAAAAAGGTTGAATTAATTACACGGAAAACAATTTTTATACTTTTTGAAAAAGGCAAACCATGACCACATTTTCTAGGATTCTTTTTTAGTATAAAAATATCTTATAGATTTCTTATTTTTTTAAAGATGAAATAGAAATTTAGTAGAAGTTTAAGTATCATTCGAAAATCTCACATAAAAAAAGTAAAAAAATTGAATAATAAATATATAAGAGACAAAACAAGAAAACATATTGTTTTAGGTTATAAATATCTTATATGATATACTATGTAAATATTAGAAAAAATAAATGTAATACTAATTTAAATTCAATTAATATTTATCAACTCACTTAAATAATTTTTTTTCATATAAAAATATACTGTACATATTTTAAGAAGTAAATAGAAATATTAAATTTTTTAATAAAAAAATAATAATTATTTTTAAATCTAAAATTAAAATTATGCAATATAAACAACACAAAAATTCATTTATACAGTAAAATTTACATAAGTACACAATACAAAACTCTTAAATAATAATCAATTTTAGTGATAAAAAATTGTTAGTCACCATAGTGACAAATTTATAATCAATTTATAAAATTAAAAATTAGTGGTCACTAAAATAATCACTATTATTATAAAAAAAATTATAATTAATTGCTAAATTGGTTACTAATTAATTAGATATTAAATTAAAAACTAATTTTTTTGGTAGTCAAAACTTTGATAACTAATGTTTAGTGACCAATTTATAAATTAATTCTTTTGATAGTCAAAACTTTAGTAACTTTTGATAATTATAATTTTTTATTCATAATAGTAACTGTTTTAGTAACTAATGATTTTTCTATTTTATAAGTTAGTATCTAAATTGGTTAATACATCCTTTATCATTAAAATTGATTGTTATGGGGAAATTTTTCTTGTAGTGACACTTTTTTATGTTATTTTATATATTTTATCTAATTTATTAAATAATTCTAATCCAATAACCTCCTATCATTTATAAATTATCAGCTTGCAACTTATTAGCCAACCGTTAATTCATAAACTACTCTTGCCCAGCATTGCCATAATTTAATAGTTATAATTTTTACAAATCTTTTTATTTAACATATCATAATTTTTTGTTAAGGATAATACTGCCACCATATTATTATTATATACTTTTTATATGAATAGAAAATGTTTACATGTATAAATATGGATAATTTCCATTTGTATTTTTTTTCTAGTAAGAATACAGTACTTAAATATTAAGATTTTTTTACATGAAATTAAATTAGACAATAATAATAATTATATGAAATATATGCAAATTTTAACTATTTTACCCCATTTAATAAAATAATCTGTCAAATACATTTTCTTTAAGTGAAATGTATTTTAAAGGGCCCTTTTATACTATCAATTTCCATTACCTTAAGAAAATAATTAGTAGTATTTATCATATTAGTAAAATGTATTATATTAATTAGCATAATTTTTTCTTATATATATTTGAGACAGGAGAAGATGTATATTTGTTTTTAATTGGTTAAAAACTTCAAATAAGGCTTTTTTTATTTTATATTATAAGTGTTTATAAATTGAATAAATATAAACCAAAGTGTCTATGTATATATATTCAGTCTTTTCCTTGTTTGCAAGTATATTATCCCCTCTTTAACCCGTTTTATAACAGAGTCATTATTATGTTTTTAGTTAAGTTCCAACATGCTGTATTGTTCTTGTCTGCTGAAAAAAAAAAATATACAACGGTTTCCATTAATACAGAGATAAAAAAACTACATTTGTGTATGTAGTGGATGGAAGAACATAATAGCATTCACATGGACATGTTCCTAAAATGATGCTTTATTGTTCCTTCCTAAACAAATCTCACACACTGTAATTTTTAAACGCATGCACATGCTTTCTCTCTCCAAAGCAAACTCAGAAAATACACCTCTCACTTTCAACTTCTTTTACTCCCTTGGAATCCACAACTCAATCACTGCCTCCATTTTTATGCTTCTTTATCTCCTTCCACCTTCACCATCGTTCATGAGTGTGTCGTCTCAGAACATAATTGCTTAAAAGTCAAGAAGACTCCAAGATCAACCTTAACTTCTCATTGCCATGTGTATATATATAATAGTAATGAATAATAAAGTCTAAGAGTTATCACCTTCTTCGCACTTCCCACTCTTCTTCTTCTTCTTCTTCTCTTTAGGTTGCTATATATCAAGATCTAACCCTCAATATAGAACTCTACTGGAGTAGTTCTTATATTTTTTTTCGCTTTCGTTCTTTCGAGCTAGCTAGCTTCATTATGTTTTTGCTTCCACTTGTGGTAGGTATAACCTCATCAAGATTATTTCTCAGTTGTTCTCCCAAAAAACCTTTGCTTCATTCATGCTGCTCCAAAATACGTTGTTTTTGTGGAATCCCATGTTGCCATAGCTTACTACTTGTTTATATAAGTTTTAAAGTTGTCGGAGAGCACAGTTACTGCATTGTTGCATCGCATTCTTTCATCCCAAACTTCATCATCACACACTCTGAATTTGTCGTCAAGAGCTTCTTTAGTTCACAAGTGGGTGATTTGCAATTTTCTTTCTCTACTTGTTAAAAAGTTTACGGTAAAGTTGCTTTAAAGTTGTAGTTGTTTCTTTTGCACTTTGATTCGTATTAAATTACTTAGCCTCACTCAACCCTATATTGTTACACTTGTAGTTTTGTTTGCAATAATTAGCATATATCAAATACAATATCGGGCTTTGTTTAAAAATGAGTTTGAGTGTGGTAGAAGGCGTTGAAGTTACGTATATTATGACACTTGTGATGCCTATGATAGCTGTAATAATTTTGTTGCATGATTTTTTGGCACTTGGAAGAAATAATTAAAGAGTTTTTCCAATATAAAGGGTAGGGTAGGTAGAACTTTTGCTTGGCTTCTAAACCTGAGATAGATTTGAATGCATATGCGGGGTATATATTGCGAGACTTAGGAGCAAAGAATAATGTGGTACCATTTATTGTCTTGTGTGTGTGTGTGTTAAGTACTACTTTCTTTTCTTGCTTCATCATCAAATATTATCACACAAGCCAAATCAAGATCCCCATATATCTTAATTACATTTCTAATTAACTTTTCACCATATATATTGTCTTTATTAACCTTTGATTTGTCTTAGTATTTAAGCTTCATGGACCATAATGAATCATTATATATACTTTTAATCTTTGTTTCCAAGGAAAGAGAGCAAGACACATAAAAAGATGAAGGCTAATATTTGATGGAGATTAGGTCAAAAAAAATAAAAATATATATATATATATATATATATATATATATATAACTACATTAAATATATAAATATTATACAATTAGTTATTTTTGTTTCTTCTTTTTATTGAGTTTATATGATATATTTATTATTATATGTAACCTTTTCTTTAATAATAAATGTTGACTAGTAAATTGTATTATTTCTTTATTTCTTTATCTCTTGATATCTAAGATTTTACATTTGTATTACGATATAAACTTACAGTAACTTTTAGCATAAAGAAATTAAAAGAGAATTATATATATGCTCTCTCCTGCAAAGACACAAAACCATGTCCATATTTACTTAGAGAAAGCGATATGATGTTTATAAGCAAAACATTATACAACTTAATTATATATAACACTATTCTATTTCTCTTGTTTTCTCCCTCTCTTATTTGTAGAAAAAACAAGTTGTATAATTTTAGAAAAGTATTAATATACATTCTTTAATTTTCCTAAACCCTGCAAACATCTAATAAAAATAACACTTTTAGTATAGTTTATTCATTTTAAATTATTATATTTTAATGTTTGATGAAGTTTAAAAATATTCCACGCATGCAGTCTTTAATTTTCATAAACCCTTTAAATATCTAATTACATAAATAAATTTTTTACTTTCATGGTTGATTCATTTTAAATTATTTATAATTTCATGTTTGATGATGTTTAACAAAAAATCAAGAGTGTATCTCTCATCGTGAATGTACAAATATAGCTTATTAAATAAATATTAAAAATCATGATTATGATAATTAGACAAAATTTTCTTTGACGAAATTCGACAAAATTTGTTTTTAACACTTATCAAACTTTTCTTTTTTTCTTTTCAAGTCACATCAAACCCTTTTTACATTTGCTAAGATTCTGACATGTGTGTATCCGTCAAAAGTTTGTCGACCAAACTTTGTTAAAAAATGATATTCCTAAAAATTAATAAAGAAAGTAAAAAGGAGAAAGAGAAGAATTTATTCTATAACTATTTTGTTTTAATTGTAACATACAGACATAGATAGATATATGTGGACCACCCGGTCTATCCAATGAAAACATAGCGGATGTGGCTATTGAACCTTGGTTTACATGTATGCATGCGTACTCAACAATGCAACTTTTACCCTTTCAAACCTTTCCATCTTCAGGAAAATATAGATATGGCTTTTCACTAACTATATATATTTTTTTGTTTCTTTTCAATTGAATATGCTAGCAGCTAGATAGATGCAGTGGAGCAAGAAGCTCCACAATAGTTAAAGTTTTGCCCATTATACGTTTATTATGTACAGGCACTTAAACAGTACTTGCAAGAGATGTTTTTAGCTAAGTACCTATAATTAGTATGTACCCAACAAAACCAATTCATAAAGCAGTCACTATTTCCACAATGCAATTGGGTAGCTAGAGTTTGATGTTGAAGCATTTTCCTGAGGCACCACCACCTCATGTTTGTCGAAATGTCTGAACTGTACATTGCAATTGCCGTTGTCCGTGCCGTGAAAGATATTGTCTTTGGATCCATCTTGACTGAGTTGTGAAGCAACGAACTTGTCAAGCACTCTCCAATCGGTTACTTGATCCATTGCTTGTTCATTGCAGTTGCCGTAGGTTGTCTGAAAGTTCATCTGCTGACCAATAACATGTTCTTCTTGTATGAGTAACGAGGGAAGCAGAGTGGTGGAGTGGTTCGCATGATCTAGAAGATATGGTGCCATGGGATTTGGGGTCATGGCTGAAGCAGATTGAAGCAGTTTTGGGCTCTCCAGAAGTGGAAGGAAGTGGTCACGAGGCACCTGGTAGGGCACATCTAGCTCTTTCTTGCAAGGATAAGGAAGCTGGTAGACCAAATTAGGTTGAGAATTCTGCTTCGGTGAGTCCATGTCTTGAATGAAAGATACTTGCTCATCGTACCAATTGGGAGAGTCGTGCTCGTTCACTTTCCGCATCGTTGTTACTCTCTTCTTGAATACTCTGCACACAACCCAACCATCTTCCTGCTTCATTCGTACAAGAAAGGACAAAACAATCGTTAGTTTACGAGGATGTGTTGAGAAAACTTACCAACAAGAAAGTTTCAGCTAGCTCATTATCAAATCTAGCAGTGTTTTTGATCAACAAAGGTGAAATATACTGAAAATGCTACATGCATATGCATGCATGCATATCGTTGGATTAATAACTATATGATAAACTGAATGTTGCTGTTTATTTTTCTATATGGTGATGCTTGTAAATGAAGATAAGTGAAAAAGTTGTTTATATTTTATGGAGTCTGAATTTTTTAAGACCAATTTTTTTTGCTGATTATAACTGAACTTGCCTGTGGAGTGCCATTTTCATCTGTTTCAAGGCGATATTCATGCATTATCCAATCTGACTTTTGTCCATTTGGTGCTCGACCTTTGTAAAAGACTAAGGTTTTCCTCATGCCTATGAGTTCATGTTTGGAATAGATTGCCTTGTCTCTTCCTGTTGCTTTCCAAAACCCAGCTGCAGTTGCTCTATTTGTGCGAGTTCCAGTTGGATACTTCTTGTCTTTATGGCTAAAGAAGTACCATTCATTTTGCTCTTCCGTTCCTATTCTGCAAATCTCTTTAAAGTTCAAAACAAAAACGAAGAACAATGAACAAGTTAATTCACAGTGTCTCTTTTCACCAATAAACTGCTCCTATTGAATTTAGATGCTATGAACTACTCTACCTTGAAGATCCCATGGCTCAATTTTGTAGAGGTCAACATCTTTTATCACATCCAGGTCAATCCTCCTTGAAGCCACTTTCTTCCTAAGGTAGTAATCAACGAGTTCTTCATCCGTTGGATGGAACCTAAAACCGGGGGGAACATGAGTGAAACTGTCCATGTTCTCCTCAGTTGATTCCTGCAAATTAAATTGAATATTATTAATTTCCAACAAGTTAGATTACACCAAATATAGTTATAATATTAATTTCCTCTTGAAACCAGGTAACAGGATCATGAACATCAAGATTCACTATCATAGTGTTTAGGATCGCCACACCAAATATCTGTCCGCCAAGGTGACTTGAGCCATTCAAATTGGCAGGGCAAATAACTGTTCTCTTGCACTTTGACATGACAAAGTTGATCATTATATTGAATTTTTCACCCTTCGTGAATAATTAAAACAAAAAAATAGTGTGCCATTGCTCAGTTCCTTTTCTTTCTTTTTGGTTTAATAATGCTTTCCCCAAACTTATTGACAGTAAGCATGATTAGAGTGAGTTAAAAGTGGTTTTCCATTCATTAGTTTTAACCTATAATAGTAACTTTTGAAAACTAGGGAATGAGGTTTCCAAGTTAACATTTTGGCAGTCGATCAATCTAAAACTAGTTTTAATTGACTTATATGAATTTCACTGTCAAATTACCTAAATTATCTCCCTTTTTTCCTCCTCTCTTGCTGTCTTTCTGTTGTAGCAAGAAAAGGTGGGAAAAGAATAAATCATATACTTAACCGTACATCTCAACACAATGCGAATGCGTTGAAAGCAATAAAGTTTATGGATCAGATAGTGAATATATCGGAAAAGAAGAATAGAATTGAATTGGTATATAATATATAGAGAAAAGGCATGACCATGATGATTATGCGTGCGAAACACTCACATAGTCAACACACATGCGATAGGAGACATGCACAAGACTTACTAGTCCTAGATCAACATATACAAGTGATTGTCACTCATTCTGATTGCCACTATAATATATGACCCATGCTTATAAAGGGATAAAGTTCATGAACCTTCTTATAATGTCTAACAGTATATATGCTTAAACTTAAACAAGATATCATATAGAAAACAAAATAAGCCTCCTTCGAGGTTGGAGAAAACAAACTAATGAAAACAAACCCCTTTTGAATATGTTGAGTTTAAGATCTGTAAAGATAGAACTCTACACAACACTTCTTTTTTTGGGTTATGTCGAAGTCTCCATGCTACTTCTTTCTATATCTTATGTGCAAGTGGTTTAGTCTTCAAGACAAAACAAAAAAAAATAAAAAAAAAAAAAAAGAATTAGACAGAAAATGTAAGAAAGCTCACAGATCAAGCTAGTCTTCACGGATCTGGGTACGGTGGTTCTGTCAGAAATCTTCCTCCAAAATGGGTTGGTGTTTATATGCACCGAGATGAAAGTGGTGCTGTGTGGTGATATGTCTCCAAAATATATAGAGGAAGCTCCTAAATCATAGACAAAGATTTTCAACGCAATAAAAGCACTGAAAAAGGTCGAAATAGTAACAAACACAAGTCCTCGGGAACAGAACCCGTCGACTTTTTCTGTTAGCTAGCTTTTTGTTCTCTCCCAAAGAAACAAACAACAACCTGTGTTAGTGTTTTACTTGTGGGATCGGATCCCGAGGAAAAAGGCATATAAGAAGAACAGAAAGCAGCGATGAACGCTTGTCTTTGTTTCTGGAAAGGAAAAGTAGGTTAAATAAGAAGGAAAACAGTAACACAGAAAAATAAAACCCTAACAATATACATGTTTCTGTCTGGTTTCTGGCAAACAATACAAGATATATAAGACGAACAAGATCTCAGTGTCGGTCAGGCTGAATTGGTGGGAAAGTTTTGTGAGTCACAGAAATGGAAGAGGTGGAAGGAAATGGTTGTGTAGTGCCACCTCAACCTGAAACTGAAAGAGATTCAACCCTACCAACACCAAGTGAACAACTTTGTTTTCACTCGGCAAAAGGGTGTCTTTCTATGTATCTATGAAGCTTTGCATAGAGTAAAGAGTTGAGAGAGGAAAGTGTGAAACGGTGAAGGAAGAGAGGAAGTAGCAGCTGAGAGGAATCACGAATCTTAAAGGGTTTCCACAAGGCACTAAAAAGAGTAAAAAAATTTGGTGGTGACGTAATGGAACAGCCAAGGGCTCTGGCTTTTGGGAAAAAAGGCATGCACACACAAATGAGGCATGGTGGCCCCCTCCTTCATTCTTAGTCCCTACCATTTCCACCACCTTCCATTCTCAACTGTAATTAAATTCTCATCATGCTCTCTATTGGAAGTGACACTATGGATCTCATATATGCCAAATCTTCTCAACAAAACCAACACATTCTTCATCTTCTTCTTCTTCTTCTTGTCCCTTTCTTCTTAATTCTCTGTCACTGTTCATGCTTGTTTGCCTTGCATTCTGCTATTAACCATATATATATACCAGTAGTTACAACATGTGTATTCATTCATTCATTTACCTGGTTAATGTCAAAGTTGTTCTTGTAATTATTGTATCAGAGTAAATGTCTTTAAAGTCATAATTATTTCATTTGTCTTGAACCAGACAAAAGAAGAGAAGCAAACATTTTCTTTTTCTTATTTATTGTTAGTTTAGCAAAATAGAAGTATTAGGGCACAATGATGCTTTTTGATTTTAAAAAAAATATGGTATTAGTGTATAATCAAATGGCATGATTTCATTATTACAATTAGATGTAACTAATTTTGTTGCGACCAATGCGTTTCCATCACACTATCGAGGGTCATAATTGATGTTATATCTATAGTTGCACGTCTCACTGTCACAGGTGGTGAACTCATTACGGAACTCAGTCCCCGTCCCGTTCTCTCAGACTTCACATGCTTCATCTACGGCTAGCAATGTATGTATGCATGAATTCCCAGTTCTTTGCATTTAGACACTAGATGTTAACATCCACTTTTTTTTTTTTTCTCGTTTTAAACCATAAAACCATTTTAATTATGAAATTAATTGCTTGCACGTGTAATAACTTTTATTTCTATCTGTACATAAGAAAATAACTGTTTATGTTTTATTTGGGCATGTTGTATATAATCATTTCGGTGAAATTTTATTAGAATACGTTCACGTGTTTGTAATGTTAGACACCAGAGAAATTAAACAAAATAGAAATATAGTTTGATAAACAAACATAAAAGTATTTACGATGAGTGACAGAAATAAATGAGGAAAGTACATTATAAAACTTAATACATTATTAACAAATTATTACAAACTATGCACATAAAAAAAAATGGTTACTTTCGGTACCCATTTTGCAAATATTGTGAGGTCCTTGAATTGTAATTGTGAAATATTACTTTTAGTAGTACCAGAAGAAGAGTAGAGCAACACTTTTGTTTAAAAGCAAAGCGGCTAAGCTAGCCGGGTGGGTATGCAAAGCCGAGCAAGCCGAGCCGGTGAGTGAGAGCAGTGTGGTGGAATGTGGGACCCACCTAAGTTTGATGGCTGAGTGTACGTAGCGGCTCGTGGTCCGGCGTGAGCTAGCCCAAATGATTAGCATTGCAAGTTGGGCTGAGTTGTGCGGAGCCCACTAAGGTAAGTGGGCCCAAGACGTGGTCCGTCTCGGCTTTTTTTGTTGGGAATTGGGAAATTGATCTTCCACACTCGACACACCCTTTAGTGCAACAACACGTGCAATTTTAGGGCAGTGCCATTCATAATACCAATACAAACTTATTACTCACAACCTAATTATTCTTGTGGGTGTTTTCTTCAACCAAAATATTAATTACTTTGTCTTTTTAGCAAGAAAATATTAAAAATAATGGTGCAAAACTTAAGGACAAAAACGAATATGGATATAGGAACAAAACAAGGATTGTGGAAAAGGCTATGTTATAATTGGGTTTTGTGTGAGCGTGGGTATTATTTGCACCTCACAATAATAATACCACCAATAACTAAGAAATCTTCAAGGAATGAATCACCCATTAATCAATCTTAAAAAAAAAAATAAATAAATAAATAAGAAAAATTGTAGTTGACTTTATAATGTGGGGTTGTGATTGAATGAAGTGGACCCTGTGATGAATCATCACTTGTGGGTGACGTGGCAAGGCAACCAATGGTGTTGGATGCGGCTTCTCAAATGCACATAGGGCCCCACCTCTGATATCACTACCTCGTTTACATCATGGATGTTTCGCACCATCCTAGGGTTCCTATTGGTTGCTTCTCTTCCACACTTTTATGCTATCCCACATGACAGTGTTGCCCTTTACACCACCCTTTATTTCCAAGGACCTTCGTCAGGTTTTGTGCCCTTCAGAGAGGGTAAAATGGGAATGTAGAGTTCCAAAATATATCACAAGAGCATGAAGAGTGTCGATACATACAGGTATGGTATACGGTACATGTGCAAACAGAAAAATAATTTCTAATCATGTTATATGTGACTATGATATACTCTGTACAGAAACTTTTATACCAAAATTTAGATAGTGTTATGAAGAATTTAATTCAATATCATAAAATTAGATCGGTATTTATTTATATATTATAAGTTTGTTTTATTTTTTATCAATAAAGATCTCTAACACATTTATTTATTATGAAACTAGACATTAGTGAATGGTTTGATAAGGGTCTTATAACAAGTGAAATCATAGACTCAGCAAACAATAAATATTACTACCATTAGTAATTCAAGTGTGAGTCTAAGTCCCATATTGGTTAAAAATAAGAAAATGAAGTACTATATAAGGATAAAGACCCATAAACTCATCGTCTTAACTGAGAATGGTGTCAATGCCTTATGTGATTAAGGCTCAGGTCTCATTAGTGATTTATGATTCATGGTAAACACGAGATATGAAGAAAAGGAAAGAATTTGTTTTTAAAAAACTGAAACGAAGAGAAGGATCAGGTGGTTTTTGTTGGGTGACAAAGATGAAAATATGGACACCGTTGACATGGTTCTAGGAAACAAAGCAGTGTGGAGAGTATATTATTTTATTTTCCGTGGGGGAACCTAGAGGCCATTACTCATTTACAAGAACAAGAAGATGAAGCTTCCATGTGAATGGAAAAAAGTATTGGGTCGTCTATGTCTGTTGAACAAAGTCATCATTTTTCATAAGACACTTGGAGAAATGAATGATCCTCGTATCAGAGTGAGCCCAGAAAAACATGAGTGAGTTGTTAAAAGAGAAGAAGAAAAGATTATTTATGTGTGTGTATTCAGGATTTGTCAACTTATTTCATGAATGAAAGAAAAGGTCGTGGAAGTAGGCTCTGGGGTTAATGATTTTAATAATTGTGTTAATTTTGCAGTTTCCACAGTGTCATCACCTTGTTTTCAGAAAATGGTATTACCTAATATAAAGTTAGATGATTACATGTTGATTTATGGTGTGCCACCTTAAAAATGATAAAACCAATTATAACCGTAATAATATGAATACGATATAGATAGGATTAGAAGAAGAGTGTTTAGAATCATATTCAATAACTTTAGAGTACAGTGACTTATGCAATAAATTAATTGGTATTATTTTATTTTATTTTGGCTGTGTTTATGGTGTGAGCTCTTCATTATGTCATGCTCTCGTAGTAAAATGCGTGGAAAAATATTTTGAAGTCGTAATATAACCTTTCAATTACTGAAAAACTATAGTCATAATTAATTACATTGCTATTGATATCTAACTAAACATTATAATAGAGACGGCAATGAAATAGCTTCACTAGCTACAACTTTTGAAAAATAAAATAAAATAAAATAAAAATAAAAATAAAAATAAAAATAGAGCTACGCTTGACTTTTATCTATCGTATATATAATTAGTTAAAGGTCAACTTTTAAATGGAGAGATACTTTGTCCATAACTTATAAGGTCATGATCCCACTCGTTGTATGGTTAGTAAACTTTAGATTTTTTTTTTTACTAATTAATAATATTTTAAAAATGAATAATAAAATATTTTGTAAAAGGTCTTACATTTAACATTTTCTATATATTTGTGCATGAATAAGAACCCTTCTTAATTTCAAGTGCTACATTTGTCACACATACAAATTTATTAATATTCACTGGTTTATGGCATGTGATTTCTCGCAAAATTGATGCTATGTTTAAAGTTAAACAAACACACACTGAATATTTTATGCCCTTTCAGCTAAAGATTAGAAAAATTGTTAGAATCACTTCATTAATTAATTTCCATGCACCATACTTATCAAATATCATAATAACCGTTAGGCAACGACGGTGATGTTTACCTGAAAATTGTTCTGAATAGTCTCGACTCATGGACACTAAAAAAATATTATGGGTAATCAAATTAGTTAAAGGAAATTAAATTAAAAAAATAGTTTATGCCCACCAAATTGAAACTAAAAACTCATTCATGCAAACCCAACTATGAAGAGGAAAAAAAGAAAAAAAAATATAATTCATATAATAAATTTATAGAAAATTTTGGTATAATATTTTGGAAGAAACTAAGATTGTAGAAACACAAGCTCTCAAAGTGCATGCTTTCTTTATTCCTCCATTCCTGTGTCAACATTCTTTCTGTTTTTCTTTTTCTATGAATCTTCTTTGTTAGTTACGCATGCAAATTAATGCTTTCTTGCTTATCTTTTTAAGATAACCATAATCCGTACGTTTCACGTTCTTGGCCTTTTCCATGGAAATACGCTTGTTTAAGGTTGTCTATTTAACGCTCTTTTGTATGATATTGATGCATGTATGTATAATGAGTTAGTTAACCCTTTCCTCTTCTTCCAAGCAATATTCAGTAGACAGAGAGAACATGGGTTTTCCGCAAAGGTTAAGGTTAGTGTTGATGATAAAAGTGTTGTTATTGATGAGTTGTGTAAATGTAAGGGGTTTGCAGCATAATTATGGAGAAGCCTTGTCAAAGAGCATATTATTCTTTGAAGGTCAGAGATCAGGGAAGCTGCCACCAACACAGAGAATGACTTGGAGGAAGGATTCTGCACTTCATGATCTCTATCTTCTCCCCCCACATACTCCTACTGCATTTCCTTTCCCTCACAAAGTAATTACTCCACTTTCACTTCTTCTATTCCATCATTTCTCTCCTATTTTCTTCGTGACTACATCGATTAGAAATAAGATAAATATATATAATATATAATGTATCAGTTATAGTTATGATCATTAAGAGATTGTGATTTTATATGGTTATATGATATTAGTATTACACATTTGACACCAATTTGACACAAAAACTTTAAGGAAATAGTGTTATAAGTCCTTATTCTTATATAATGTTTAATTTTATCTAATGTGAGACTTTGACTCACACTTGGACTATTCTAAACAGTTTTATGATTATGGGATTTAGTCCTAATACTCTTTATCTTCCATTGCAATGCTCCGTTGTACTCTTTCTCGACACACAAGAGACACAATTATAATACGTAACTTGGCCCTAATGGGAAAATATGGTGCATGATATTATAAGGGTTAAATGGCTCTTTGTTTTGTCATAAGACTCGTTTAAAGTTAGAATTAGGTTTAGGAAATTGGAAATAAATGTGAAGAAGCATAGGGAATGGTATTGGCTTTGGAACTCGGTTTTCGATGAATTTGATATGAATAAATTAAGTGATTAAGAAGATGATTAAGAAGATGATTTGGCAATGCAATGAATGACCCATGATGATGAACACGTAACAGGTTGACTTGGTTGGGGGTTACTACGATGCTGGTGACAACGTGAAATTCAACTTTCCAATGGCATTTTCAACGACGATGCTGGCGTGGAGTGTAATCGAGTTCGGAAAATTCATGGGTCCAGATCTTAAACATGCATTAGACGCTATTCGTTGGGGCACGGAGTATTTTCTGAAAGCCACAAGCATCCCTGGAATAGTGTTTGCACAAGTTGGTGACCCTTATGCTGATCATAACTGCTGGGAGAGACCTGAAGACATGGACACCCCCAGAACAGCCTTTGCTGTTAGCAGGGACCACCCTGGCTCTGAAGTTTCTGCAGAGATTGCAGCAGCACTTGCAGCTTCTTCTATTGTGTTCAGGAAATATCACACTGCTTATTCTGCAAGACTTCTTCAAAGAGCCATAATGGTATAAATATTTATCCATACAACTTCAGGAATTCAAGTGTGAGTCTAAATTGTACATTGACTAAAAATGAGAAAGTAGAGTACTATATAAAAATAAAGACCCATAAATTCATTGGTTTTGGATTGAGAGTGGTGTCAATACCTTATATGGTTGGACTCAGGTCTCATTGGTGTTTGATCTCCCCAAAAACCTAACAACACATTCGATACTTAATTTATAGATTTTTCTTCGGAATCAGGTTTTCGAATTTGCTGATAGATACAGAGGATCATACAATGACAGTCTGGGAGAGTGGGTATGCCCATTCTATTGTGATTTTGGTGGCTACCTGGTATGTCAAGATTCTAGTGTTACAAACATTGCCAATGGTTTTAGAAAGAAATTGCTTACATAATCTTTCGATGATGTATATAATAACATAGGACGAATTGGTGTGGGGAGCAGCATGGTTGTTGAAGGCTACTAAGCGCCCTTATTACTTGGATTACATTCATCAAAATATTCATAATCTGAAAAACTTTGCTGAATTTGGATGGGACACGAAGGACGCTGGCATCAACGTGCTTCTTTCAAAGGTATATATAGAAATGTATGTAACTTAATGATTCTTCCGATATTAGTCTAAGTTTCATAAATAGAGCACTTATAAGATCCAAATTTATTGTCTTAAAATTTTGGGTTAAGAATGGTATTAATATATTTTATGTGATTGAACTCAAGTCTCATTTCGGTGATCTTCCTTCTCTTTACACCTAACAGATTCTTTATGATTTTCTGACCATGATCACTGGCAGCTTCTAATTAATAGCAGCTCAAATTCTAAGCCTTTCATCTTCAATGCGGACAAGTTTGTGTGTGGTGTGGTGCCTGAATCACCTTCAGTATCAGTCAAATACTCTCCTGGTATATTAATTAATTACACATAAATCTAAAGCTTATATAAACACATTACTGTACATTCGATCCTATGATTGGCAAGTTTGCATCATTGGATTCAGAATCTTTTCCTGTTGATTATTTGACACAATTAATTACATTTTTGAGAAATTAATTAGGTGGCCTTCTATTCAAGCCTGGGGGAAGTAACTTACAGCATACAACAGCAATCTCGTTCCTGTTTCTGGTTTATGCTGGCTATATGAAGAAGACAAACAAAGAGATTGACTGTGGTGGAGAAGTTTTTGCTTCTCCAACCCGACTTAAACAAATAGCAAGAAGCCAGGTATATATTTTCGTGAGTGCAATCTATGTAATGTAGCAGAGAATAATCATAAGAACTAAAAAAAAGTAAATAACATAATTGATGGTGCAGGTGGATTACATACTGGGAAGCAATCCACTCAATATGTCATACATGATTGGATATGGAGCAAAATACCCTGAAAAAATACATCATCGTGCGTCGTCATTGCCATCCGTGGATGAGTACCCTCCTCACATTGGTTGTAAAGAAGGATCATTTTATTTTGAAAGCCAAAATCCAAATTCCAATTTGCTCGCAGGAGCTGTTGTGGGAGGACCTTATTCGAACGATTTATACGCAGATTCTCGAGTAGATTTTGCACACTCTGAACCTACAACATACATCAATGCACCCCTTGTGGGTGTTTTTGCCTACTTCAATTCACATTCATCCTAAACAACCAAACTCTTTCCTAATTTCTTTCTAACTTCTATTAATAATAAATACTATTTGTCTTAATTTCAGTATTCCTTCCCGATTTTCTTTTCATGTTTGCTAGAGACACCCAACAAAATTTCAACCGTCGTCAGACATGTTTATTCTTGAGTTACTGAAGAAGTTAAAAAAACCAGCATGTCCCGTGCACCCACCACCACAATTCAAAACCAACATCAGCTTCAACACCTCACCATCATCACAATTTATATTCTCAATATGTTTTTAGTTATTCAAATCAAATTGGATCTTATAATATGAAAATATAAAATGAAAACTTACTATAATACCATAATATATCATAGTAATTTGCTATAAATTTAATTTATCATTGGAGGAATCTAACTTCAATAATATAATTTTGCAAACTATGCGATCACACCATAAATATTTTCCACAAAAATAAAGGTATTTTTTTTATCAAATTGGAGTAATTTGCTCATGAAATTATAATCCAACATTTAAAAAAATTGCTATCAACTTAAAAAAATTTGAGTGGATTTAATTTGAAGTCACGCCGACAATTTATTTGATTCTATGTATACAAAAAATATAACTCCTATTTAAATCTAAGAAAAATATAAAAATAAAGTCAAAATGATAAGATAATATAATAATTTGGAGAAATAATGATTTGGTTGGGGTTAGAAGGAAGGGTGGTAGAGGTCGTTTTCGATTCCCCCGGTGTCAAAAACTTGGCTCGTAATACCAGTTCCAGCAAAACGTCTGACAGTATCACTCGGCAAACTTGCATTTTGAAACTGTGGAAGATAAATGGAATCTCCAGTACTATATTGATCAACAATGGCTTCACCTATGTTATCTCCACCTTGTTGTATTGAATGAGAACCATGATCCACATTCATACCAAAGTTGTAATTCTGGGAGACAAAAGTTGGATTTCCAGAAATTATTGTGGAAGATGGTTGAAAGTTCAGTGGATACATTTGATTATGATGCATATCATTTATCTTAAGCATAGTGGGATTGTGAACTAGCGATGTATCATTATCTAGAGTTCCCAGTTGAGAATTTTGGATATTGGCAATGTTAGTAAAGGTTGCAAAAGGATGATGATCATTTGCCAAAGCTTGCTCTACATGAAAATTGTCAACAAGTTGCTCTTTTGAAAAATTTTCGGTAATGGCAATGTTACCAAATCTTGCTAAAGGATTATCATGTGCCAAAGCTTCCTCTTCCATGTTACCTATAAAACCAGGATGAAAATTTGTCATTGGAGTAGCAAAACAAGGTTGGAAGTGAACTCTTTCAACTGCACACATCCTTGGTTCTGTGTTCCATGACATGTCATTCTGTGGTGGTTGTTGTTGCTCTATTTGTGTCCCTGAAACTAACGACATGTCATGTTGTTGTGGTTGCGGTTGCTGATGCGCTATTTGTCTCCATGGAAACAATGGCATGTCATTTTGTTGTGGTTGTGGTTGCTCTATTTGTATCTGTGAAACGAGAGACATGTCATTCTGTTGTGGATGTTGTTGTATTTGTCTCGCTGAGTCGAATGACATGTCATTATGTTGCTGTTGCTCTTTCTGTTTCTGCTGTCTCAAAGAGTTTCTGTATTTCTGGCCATCAAAAATTTCAATTCACATTTAGCCACTATGAGTAGCAACAAAATAATGATGAAATATAAAAAGAAAATAAAATGTACATAGAAACTAACCTGCAAATGACTAGCAACATGTCCTCTTTCCAAACCAGGGACATTCATGGCTACAAGAATTTTCTTTGGGACAACATCTAAAACAAATAAAGTAAAAAAAAGTGAAACTGTGAATACCAACGAAGAGATGCAAATATTGATGAATAGAGAAAAACAACACATCATACTTTCAATTCCAATTTTTTGGATAGCATTGAGAAAAACACCATGCAGTTTTTCATCCCATACAACACGACGAGGCTTCTTGGCTGGGGGTGAATTACATGATTCATCAACATCATGGCCTTCTTCGAAATTGTTATTGCTCCTACGAAGCATCGATGAAGCCAAATCAGAATTATCACTTATTCCTCTTATTAAGCAACCAGTATCCTTTTGCGACGGATCTTCACTTGTGCACTTCCACAAACTCTTCAGCTGGAACTCATTCAAAGGTTTAGTCCAATAATCATGAGCTCCAAGTTTGAGCGCTCTCACTCTGGAAGCCCCACTATCATTCGAAGACATCACTGCAAATAATTCTTTATCAGTAAAACAAGTAAAAAACTCGAAAACTTGAGTGAAATATATAGGACTAGTTGCTTACATATCAGAGGAACATTAATTTGTTCTTTTTTGAGAAAATTTAGAAATTCATAGCCATCCATGATCGGCATATCAACCTCTATGAGTATATAATCAATACACACTTTTCTTTCCTTTAATGCATTCACAGTAGTTAGAGATTCAGAGGATGCCAGAACTGCACACAACATTAAAACCATCAACATGAGAAAAAATAAACCTATCTCTTAAGAAATAATTATGAATAAAATATGTATATCTAACCTTGAACACCATCTTGGTTGCATGTTTTCGTGATGAATTGAAGAACGGTTAAGTCAGTGTCGATGGCAAGAATAGTGATAGTTGATGGGACTTGAAGAAGTGTGCCCTGAATGTGAATTGCAGAAGAAGAAATATTGGCCATGGCTTTGCAGTGTCACCTTAGAATGCAGAGAAAGAAAGCAAGTGAAAGAAAAAGATGTGTAAAGTAAGGTTCGTTAACATGTAATTTATAACACTCAAAGTCAACAGAAGCCATCATCTTTTAATTTGTAAATCATATTTCTCATTTATCTATCTTTATCTTTATCTATATCTATATCTATATCTATATCTATATCAATATAAAAATAAATAAAAATTACAGCTAAGAGAGTACCTTTTCAATAATAATAATAATAATAATAATAATAATAATATTTAGCTCAACTAATAATATGTTTAATAAATGACTATCAACTTATTGTATAAGTGATATGATTAATTAGAGATGAATGTGGATATATATTTATCTTTTTGAACAAAAATAACTCCGGTCAAAAAAATTATATATATGGCAAATTTGAAAAATTAAAAAAAAATTAAAGTTGGAATCGGTTAATTTAAGAAATACTGAACTAAAATCTTAAAATTTCAAATAAGAGAAGATAAAATTAAAAAATATATTTTATTAGTAAATTAAAAATTAATAAAATATTGTAATATGATGCATTACATCTACAATTCTTATTAATCAAAAGATTATTAAGTATGATGTATTAAAATATATTTAAGATTTGTAAAAAAATATTAGATTTATATTAAAGTTAAAAAAATTACTAAAATTATCGGTAGATAAATTGTTCATTGTTGATAAAAGACCTTCAAAAGTTAATGTTCTGAATTTTACTTAATGTCATTCAAATGTTATATTTTAGTATATAAACGAGTATTCTTATTATCGTGAGAAATATTTCTCAATTATATTAAAAAGATATCATTTTTAAATAAATTTCTGTTAAACTAGAGAAAGTTTTAAAATTATAATAAAAAATAAAATAAAACTGAACTTTTTTACAAGAAACGATAGGTAGATTTTGTAAAAAGATTCAATTTAGAAAAAAAAAACAAATTAGTTAGTTGATTAGTTGGTTTCTAAATGAAGAGAATTACTAGATGTAAGGTTATCTTCTACATCAACTGGCTAGTTACAACAGTTATTATTTACATTTAGCGTATTGAATTCTTTTAGATTTAGTTCCTGTTAATAAAATAATGTTATATTTTAACAGGTGGATTTTTAAGTAAATATCAACAAAAATTTGCTACTATTAATTTATTATATTAACTTTAATGTAATCTATTCATATATTTATTTATCTTTTTTTAATATTAAATAGTTTGACTATACAAAGAGTCGGGCGTTTAAATTATTAAAAATCAATTCATACCCTTGACGTCTTATAGCAAAATAAATTTATAAATAAGCAATCATAAATTATACATTACAAAGGTCTATAATTATGTAACTTGGAATTTAAATTTATCTTATAATGGTAAGACAACAAAAATAAATAACAACACATACATTTGAAAACCTCTTAATATGTTTCAATACTTAACATGATTTTCAAAAATTGAAAGAGTGCAAGTAAATCAACATGTTATGTGTGTTATTGATGATTTAATATTTATTTTTTGATTAAAAAAATACATATACATAAGTAAGTAATATATATCACGTTACTGTATTCAGTTTAAGTATTAAAATTGAAATTTGTGGCTTAATTAACCCGTACATGAACAAATTTGGTTTAATTTAATTTAAACCCTAAACAAATTTAATCTAAAATGATTGAATAACTTTGGTGGTATCGACATTGCAGATAACATGTAATGTAACTAAAAATATTTTTCATTCTCATATTTTAAGAATTAAAAGTATGATATAATGTAATTAAAATGTTTGTTTTGTTGATTAGACTAATGTATTATTCAAATAGGTATCCAGTTATCACGATTAAAAAATATTAATTAGTTTCTTTTTGAAAACCTCTTAAAAAATAGGAAATTTTATTCGGTGGAGTAAAAAATTGCATAATACTTCAATTTTACACAAGAATATATCTTAGCTTATATATGATACTAATTGATGTATTTTATAGAAACAATATTGATATCGGATATTGAACAATTTTGTGACTTAACCCGTACATGAATAAATTTAGTTTAATTTAAACATTAAAGAAATGATGGGATTATAATTAACTTTGCTTCTATCGACTTTGCTGATAGCATGTGCCTGTATTCCAATAAAAATATTTTTTAAAACTTTTTGAGACTCAAACTTTTATAATTAAAAGTAGAAGTGACAAAACGGATCAGTTCCGCCTGTTTTGACCCGGTCTGTATGTGACTCATTAAAATGGATCAGGTCGGACTGGCCCGTCAAACAAAAATAGGCCAATAATCACAACCCGTCCTATATAAGACGGACTAACGGGTCGGAGCGGGCTGGCCCGTCCAATTTTTTTTTTTTTTAAAAAGTTTTTTAATTTGTTTTTAAATATTTTAAATTTTTTATTTTGTAAATTTGTTTATATATACATCTAAATTATTATTAAAGTCATATTTAATCAAATAAAATATTTTTAAACTTTTAATTTATTAGTTAATGTTTTTAATTAGATAAGTTAAAATAACTATTAAATTTACATATTAAATTATTCAATTATAACTAACAATTCAAACTTAATTTGTAGGTGTTAATGATTTAAATTACAATATTATTATATTTTTATACATTTAAAATATATAATATAAAAATTTAATTTTTTTAATTACTTTTATTTTATCTTATCTTCTTAAAACGGGTCAACGGACCAGGACGGGTTGACCCGTCAAGTTGACAGGTTGGACGGAATGAGTCAGAACGAACTGACAGGTTGAAATGTTCAATCTAACCCGTTCCCTTTAACACAGGCTGACGGGCTGGCCCGTTTGATCCAACCCGTTTTTTCACCCCTAACTAAAAGTGTATTACTATTATTCAAATGATTACTTTGTTGATTAAATTAATATATTCTTCAAATAGGCATCAAGTCATCAGGATTATAAAATATATTGATTAGTTTATTTTTCAAAACCTATCAAAAAAAATAGAAAATTTTAATCGATGAAGTAAGTGCTTCAATTTTAAATAGGAATATCTTTGCTTGATTATAATATTAATTGAAGTATTATTTTTTTTTCTATAAAAGCGCTATTGATATTAAATATTAAAATTTTGTGAATAATTAATTTCAGTTGAGTAATCTATTATCTTTAATAAAATTTAATATTTTAATTATACTTTATTCTATTTTCAAAATTGGAATCTCATATCTTAGTTTTATGAATAAGAAATACTCAATTATAAAACTAATATGGCAAATTTCATATATGTCTTAACTTAAGATGAATATTGATAGTCTATTTAAGAATTATTTTAATCTGACTTCTAATATTTTTAGAAGAAGTTAGGATAAATATGAGTATTTATACCTGATTTATATTTATGGTGGTCATAAATGGACTTTGAATATGAGTTTGAAATGTCAACCCTTTTTTAATAATGTCTAACAAAATTTTATTTTAAATAAGAAATATTTTTAAATATTTTTTTCTTTTTTAAAATGTAATAAAAGGAATAAATTCAATTAGTTTCATTGCTTATTTTCTTTTAATTTAAAACTTAAATTTAATAAAATTCATACTTTTGATAAAATGTAATAATTGTGAATATTATAAAAAGGAGAAAATATCTCTCCTACTAATTATTTCTTGTTAAATATAGGTTTACTTCTTTACAAGAAAATTTCTAACATCCATTTTAATAACAAAAATAATTACTCAGATCAATTTAAGATTATTAATAATGAGAACATATTGAAAAATACTTTTTTCGTGTAATTTTTTAAAATAATTAATAAAAAATTTGATATTTTTTATCAATAATTGATATATTTATATTTATAAATACGATATTTAAAGTACTCTCTAGTCGGTATCCATACAATATGGTAGTTTTACATAAAGATTGCTAATATATTACTATTGGTCAAATAATAATGAATACGTAAAATAATATTTCGTAATATTTTAGAATTTAACTTTGGCATAAATTAATTTTAATTTTTGAAAGTAAGAAGTTTACTCTCGTCCTAAAATAATTTACATCATAATTTATCTCATTCTCAAAATATTCATAAAAAATAAGTACTGTATCCTCTTATTGCATTCAGCATTCCCTTATCATAATATTTTTACTTCTTATAAAAAGTATTTAAAAAAGATGAAGAGTGTAGTACTTTTTTCATTTTTGTGTATTCTTAATTATACATAGAAAATAGTGTATTTAATGTAAAATAACGTATGCAATCATAATGTTTATGCTTTAAGAATAAGTAAAATATGTAAGAAATTGAGAAAACAATAAGAAAAATAAAAGGGAAGAGTAATTTGACCAAAAATCCACTTATGTAGAAAGAAATAAAAAGTGACGACACTTGAAAATCGCTATGTTACAAATATGATACTTTAATATTACCAATATTCGTTTAATTATTAATTGATTTGATATTCTATATTATATTTCATAATTTCTAATTGATTGATAGTGTAAAACTTCCGAATAATCTAATTAATTGATGGAAACAATTTTTGACAATGACTTAAATAGGTTCACAGGTTAGTCTTAAGATGCAAAGAAAGGAAAGAAATTTAAGTAATTAATTGTCATAAATGTTTCAATATAATTTATTTTTTCTCTCTACTTGTATATGGTTATTTATATATTGTGACAGAGTAGAATACACCATCTGTAATTGGTAGAACAGCATAGCCATTAGCCATGTCGAAAGTGTCATGTATAGTAAAAATGATAATGGTAACGATGATGGTGATGACAGTTACAAGAGCAGCTTCAATAAACTATGAAGAAGCATTAGGAAAGAGCATTTTATTCTTCGAAGGTCAGAGATCTGGCAAGTTGCCACCTTCCCAACGCATGAAATGGCGCAAAGATTCAGCACTTTCTGATGGCTCAGACGTTCACGTAACTATTTCACTTTTTTTCTTCAAAAACCTATACTTAGGTTATCAATAATGAAATATACATTAACTTGAAATATTTTCTGAGATGACATCAGATAAATATGGTGGGTGGATATTATGATGCCGGTGACAATGTGAAATTCCATTTTCCAATGGCATTCACAACAACTATGCTAGCATGGAGTGTGGTAGAATTTGGAGATTTGATGGGTTCAGAGCTGAAAAATGCGTTGGATGCAATCAGGTGGGGAAGTGATTATTTCATGAAAGCCACAAAATTTCCTGATTTGGTTGTGGCACAAGTGGGTGATGCAAATGCCGACCATGCCTGTTCGGAGAGACCAGAAGACATGGACACTCCTCGAACCTCGTACTTTCTCACTAAGGAGAAACCAGGTTCAGAACTCGCTGCTGAGATTGCGGCTGCACTTGCAGCATCTTCAATCGCGTTTAGGGCAACCGATGCTTCCTATTCCAACATTATTCTTAACAGAGCTATCCAGGTATTATTATTATTATTATTTCAATTTTTTACTTAACATCAATGTCTTTTTTACTTAACATCGATGTCTTTTTTACTTAGGTGTTTGATTTTGCAAACAAATATCGTGGATCTTACAACAACAGCGTAGGTGCTGCTGCATGCCCCTTCTACTGTGATTATAACAGCTACATGGTATGTGTAAGTGTAATGTGTTGGTGTTTCACTCTGATTACATATTCATAATTATTTCACAAAAAACCAAATTCAATTATGATGCAAAAATCAGGATGACTTGACTTGGGGAGCAGCGTGGTTGTATAAAGCCACGAAAAAAACCAGTTATTGGGATTTTGTAAAATCAAACATTGAAAAGGTTGGCGTCGATCCTTACCAATTTGGATGGGATGCAAAAACGGCTGGCATAAACGTGCTTGTTTCTCAGGCGAGTTTTTGTTCATATTCAGGTTTTTAAAACTTGATTATGAGTTCAATAAATTTTAATCCTTGCAATGTTATAACAGTGGGCGATGAACGATGCAGCCAGTGCAGACCTTTTCATTCCTGATGCTGATAAACTCATGTGTTCTTTGTTGCCCAATTCACCTAAATATGTCACCTACTCTAAAGGTATAACATTACAAATCATTGAGAAAGTAAAAATGTTTTTGTCTCGTACTATAATAACGTTTATGATCTTGTATTTGACTAGGTGGTCTTCTATTCAAAAACGGACCAAGTAATCTACAAAGCGTGACAGCTCTGTCGTTTCTCTTAATTGTTTATGCACGCTTCATGGATCATGCGAAGAAAACAATACCCTGTGGGCAAGAAACTGTGGATTCAAAACGGTTGATAAGTATAGCAAAAACTCAAGCTGATTACATACTGGGAAATAATCCACTTGGAATGTCGTACATGGTGGGTTATGGAAGGAAGTATCCTCAGAAAATTCACCATCGTGGTTCAGTGTTGCCGTCTTTGGATTCACACCCACAACACCTTGGGTGTAGAGATGGAGATTCATACTTCAAATCAGAAAAACCTAATCTCAATGTTCTAACAGGAGCAGTTGTTGGAGGACCAGCAAACGATGATTCCTTTCAGGATTCTCGTTTTAATGTATCTCAATCGGAACCGGCCACCTACATCAACGCTCCTTTTGTCGGTGTTTTGGCTTACTTCAACAGACCAACTATTCCTGCTACTGTCGTTTAATTTCTGCAAAAACATTACACCATCCAGTATCTATCATAAGGATATGTCTCAAATATTGTTGTCTTTAATTTAAAGATATAAGACTACTTATAACGTGTCAATACTTTTTAAGAGATAGAAAAATGAAATTTACTTTCGGATTTAAATGTGTTAGGTAAAATGCACAAATGTAATTTACCTTACATTGTATATTCATACGAAATCATAATAAAATTGAGTCAAGAATTAAATAATTTGAAAAAAAAATCAATTAACCAGATTATATTAAACTCAAATATCAAAATAAAAACAAATTGAAAGATTTTCATCACAATAAGGTATTTACTCTTAAATTAAATCTAATTATGTAAGATTGATCCTTGACTCACCGAAAGTTAGGATCTGATTTTAAATTAATAGATGAGAATTTAAGAGGATGGGGAAAAAATGTGTGGAACTAAACTTATATAAACTTCTCATGTGATTTTAAATTGAATGTGTTGGATAACCAAACCATTCAATATGGCAATAAATTGATTTTTTTTTTATTAAGTCAAATCCAACATGGTCCATTTTGAAAGTTTTCTCTTTTTAGACAAAAATGATTTTAAAAAAAAAATGTAATAGGACATTGTGTTAATTCTTTCTAAATAAGTCAAATTAATTTTAATAACTACGATCTTTACGTTTGTTATCCAAAAACTACAATAAACAGAATTAAGAACAATTAAGATGGAACCAAATTTGTTCATCAACCAAATCTAAAAATAGCGATATTTTGTTCGTTAATGTGGGGCTCGAGACGTGCATAAATAACATAAATACTATTACTCTAAAAAAATACATAATATTGCGATTTGTTAAAGGTCAACGCTGAAACCACGTTCAGACATGCATTTTTTATTTTACCTTTCATTTTGATTTTACTCATTTCAAGTTAAGAATCCACAAAATAAACATAAGAAGAGATTCAAAAAATATGCTGACTTTGGAAACTGTGGTTGTGTGAACGATGATTTGAGTAATAAAGTATGTAAATGTTTAACTAAATAATATTGATATCTTCAAAGTTAATCACGTAATTTAATAATTAAGAATCGGGTCTTGCTGACCAGTGCTCATCGGTTAAGAATAATTAATATATATTGGATCATATAAAAGTATATAAATAGATATAATATTAAATAAAATCTGACCTAATAACTATTAATGTAACTTTATTTTCTTTAAAGGACACAAATGCTCACAAAACTTGTACATGTGTATTTAATATTTTATTTAATGTTCACAAATAAAAGTTAAAAACTAATTAAATAATAAAATAACTATATTTTAATGTTGTTAAAAATTAAATATAATTAAATATAAGAAAGTTTAAATTAACAGAAAAATAAAAAAAAAATAGTGTTAAACATCTAAAAATAAAATAAAAAACATCAGAAATCATAAATTAACAGAAAAACAAAAAAAATAGTGTTAAACATCTAAAAGTGTTACAACAGTAAGTTATTGTCTAAAAATTTAAAAGGGTACTTTTGTCTTTATAAAATTTATTATGTACATTTATACTATTTTAATTACTGTATTTAATTATTTCAGCTTTCAATGTAAAAATGATGATACCAAAGCACATTTATTATTCCTTAACGGGTGCCCTTAAGACACTCCTTAGCATTATCCTTAAGAATTATATGGTCTACGTGATTTTGACCAAATAGTTACATCAGGAGAAGATAATTGATATACATAATCCAAATATTATTGTGAGATGTGCTTGAAACGTCAGATAAACTTAACAAAATTTAAATTTAGTTAAAAGGATTAAATTCACGTATTTTTGAAAAGGTACTGATTCTAAATTTTACTATAACGAAGGATCAAAAACATATTTAACCCTTAATTTTATTTATTTATTTTTAAAGGAAGGAGCTACTATGATGTATATATACATCATACATGCATGTAATGTATAACATAAGAAATCACATTCTGAAAGCCACAATTTTACAATAACCTTAGTGGCTCATGAAACACTGAAACAACGCAAGCACAGGTATTCCAAGAAGGAAAATATTGTGGTTGCAGTTGTGATATACATATAGAAGAAAGACGCAATGAAGGAGTATAGTTTACTAGTAAAGCCTGTTGACGAGTGCCAAGGAATTGCTAATCAACCAAGAAACGTTATAAACGGTGGTTTTGATCTTGTTCTGCAGTGAAGCACGAACTTTTATTTCATCAAACTCATCGATGCAAGTAGATTCATCTGTTATGGAAGCACTCACCCAGGTCTTTATGCTGTCCCATTGAAACCTCTCATCCGCAGTGGAGGCACCGTTCAAATGTGCCAACCCTTCCGCAGATTGTTGAAGCAGATCCAACGTATCCTCGATGTTCTCTCTGCAGTCACCCACCACCGAGCTTTCTCCGTGTGACAGCTTCCCCTTCGACAACCTCGTCAACGTGCTTTTCGCACTCTTGGCCGCTTTTAGAGCCACATGAATCGACAGCTTCGTCAGTGTTACGCGGTTTCTTTTGATTTTTGATGCGTACGGTGAGAGAGACTTGTAACAAACTACTGGGTAAGTGGTTGAATTGCATTCATCTTTTATGAACTTTTTGTAGGCTTTCAGTGAGTCGCTGGTGCTTGCTGATGCTACTGCTATTTGGAGAAAGGTTGAGAGGAACATTAGTGATACCAGTGTTCTAAACACAGCCATTTTTGTCTCTTTCTATTGCATTGGTACGAGTGTCGAATAGGGCTTTTATAAGGAAAAATATGTGATCGTGTTTGAAGCTGTTCATGTGAAAGCTTAAAGGAAAATAAAAGTGTTGAGTATGTATTTGATAAGTCCACTCTGTCCACATGCTGCTTAATTGCACACTCGGTAACAGAGATCAAGCAGAAAAAAGGGTCAGCACATGATTCTATGATTCACTTTTGAAACATGAATAATAAATTAAGTGTTTTCTTTCTGCTCATCGTTTTGTTACCGACATTTTTTTATTTTGTCATAGATAGATACACGAATTTGATATTAATGTATCTTTGATTTAAATTCAGAAAGTCAACCTTTTTATGCAATTTAAAAATTAGCCTCCAAAATTCAGATGCAAGAAAAGTGGCCGTATGAATGTGGTTCCTAAAGGACTCATACTTAATTCAGGTTTTTTAAAGTTACCTGAAGCAGCCGTTACCCTTTTGAATTATGAAATTATGAAAAATAAATAAGTATTAAATTTAAAAATACCGTACAATAATGAAAACGAATGATTATCTCTTGCATTGAGACGAACTCCTTCCAAATTAAGTGTTGATGTTTCTCCTTATGTGTGTCGGGTCAAAATCTGACCATGTTGTATCAAAATAAGATATTGCTCTTATTGGTAGATTTTTAATTTTTAAACAAAAATAATATTCGATATAGTACAAGTTATGGGTTAGTAGTAAGGTGTATTGGGTGCGTGTAAAAATAGATGGGTTGAGTTGAAAATCTCAATCTATTAATCCGTTTTTGTTTGATTTATTTATCATATCAATTTAACATATCAAAATATGATCTTAGTCTATTCTAATTTGTTGGTCTATTTTTTTCTAAATTAAGATAAAAATAATTAAAAATATTAATTTTTTATATTATATTTTTTAAAGTGTAAACATATGATAGAATTCTAATTTAAATCATTAACACTTACCCATTAAGTTTTAATTATTAATTATTATAGAGTAACTTGACCTGTAAATGTAATGATTATTTTAATTTATCTAATTATAAACATTAATTAATCTATGTATATATAAAAAAAATTCAAAACTAAAAATTAAATTAAAATTTTGAAAAAAAAAATTTAAGTTTAAAAATGGATCAGCTCGATTTGTCCTGTTAACCCATCTTGTACGAAATGAGTTATCATTATTGGTCTGTTTTTGTTTGATGGACCAAAACTGGAGAGATTAGCCCATTTTATCCTTTAGTAGTTGTTTAGAATTGACACTATACATTCTAAAAATTAATTTTTTAAAATTATATTTTTATTTTATAAATAATAAATATATGGGCCACTGATGAACTGGGCCAAAACAGGAGAGATTGGCCCATTTTGTCTCCCTAGTAGTTGTTTAGAATTGGCACTATATATTCTAAAAATTAATTTTTTAAAATTATATTTTTATTTTCTAAATAATAAATATATGAATAGTGTTTGTTAATATAGAAAAGTCATATATTGATGAGTTTTTGAAAATTAAAATATTCAACCGAAGTTTAATAATATAAAAACTAAATTAAATTGATAAAAATAACTAAACCTTAACTTTCCTTTCAGAAACAAAACACATCAAAAGAAACGTTGATAAAGGGAAACAAAATCCAGAAATCCAAATCCAAATGTTAACCGCAATCAGTCATCTATTTTAATATTTCGATTTTCTTTTTTATTCCTCGATATTAATTCACGACCATAAGTTTTCGAACTGATATATATATAAATATAAACTGTGCATGATAATGACAAATACCGAAAAATTCGTATCGTGGCATTTGCAATATCAATCTTCTCTCACATGCATTCGTTTCCTAAATTAGATCGCAATAATGAGATATATAGAGGTTTTATTTTGTGGATTCTAAGTTGTATTGTCACAATCTCTATTAATATTTGCAAGTTTCAATGAACACGTATAATTGAAAATCTTTATATTCTCATACGAACTTCACTCTATAATAATTATACAAATAGTTCACCAAGAAAAAGAAAAAAAAAAAAAAAGACAATTACAAGGACCCAATTCGCAGCACCAGAATTAGTCCAGCCAGTAGTTGGCACGTGGCACTTACACTTTGTAACTCTGACATAAATCCATCAACTAATTGCTTTGTACATATTTGAATATTTCACCGAAATTCAACACCACAACCTGTTATTTGCTTCTTGTACCTTAAATTTAATCGGTTTCTAAAATGGAATTTGTCGTAAAACATGTAATGGAGGAGTTTGAAGATGATAAGGTAGTTAACCGTGATTGGCGAGTTGGTTAATCAAAGCCAAGGCATTGCTGGTCAATTGGGCAACCTGCACAACCAGTCCTCTGACACGGGTCTTCGTGTTTGAGCCACCACCACCAACGGTGGCGGTAGTGGTGGCGGCGGCGGCGATCTCTTGGAATCCATCTGTGCAAGTGTTCTCATCAGTCAAAGCAGCACTGACCCATGTCTGTACGTCGCTCATGGTCATCTCAAAATTGGAGCTTCTGAGATGACTCATCCCATCAATGGACCTTCTGAGTTCATCCACCGAGTCATTCAGCACCTCCACGCAGTCTTTCATGGCTGCAGCCTCTCTGGGCTTCAGCCCCTGCCTCTTGGCCATCGTCGATATCACCGCCGCGGTGGATTTGGCCGATGCAAGACTCACGTTAAGGGCCGTGCCGGTCAAAACCACACGGTTTGTTTGGATCAACTCTGCATGCCTCACTAAGGAGCTATAGCAGAGTCTTGGATAAGTGGTGGAACTGCAAGATGTTCTGATGAACACTGTGCTAGCTTGTTGATGTGGTCTTTCAGTGCCTGTGTTGGCACAGAGTGTGGCCAAACTACAAGAAAAAATCACCAAGAGATTTGTGAGAAGGTGCTTAGAAGAAATGGCTTCCATTGTTTTCGTTTGGTTGGGTGAAGAAAAATGGGAAGGAATGTAAGGTCTATATATAGGACTCGAAATTCTACCTTGCGTAATTTTACTATGACGCTTTTCGATTGGAAGATATTGAAGGAGAAGAATGATTTTGCAAAGAAGTTCGGTTTTTATGAAGAGTGATCCAAGAAGGATGTGATATTTCTGTTCATGCTCCAATAATTCAAAACCAGTGGGGTTACCGCTTCCCTACAAAATTTAAAGTTCAAACAATGACTACCTCGCGCGTGAAGTCACTTTCCTAAACCAGAAAACCTGAGATTTTTTTTATTTACACGATAATAATTTAACTTTAAACCTAATTTAATTTTAGAAAATTAGTTTGTAACTTGAGATTTGGATTTATTTGATTTACGTATATATTTTAGATCGATCTTATCACTATCAAAATATATATCTTTTCAACATAAAATTTAACATTAATGAATAATTCTATAACAGTTCACAAGTAAATGAAATAATAGATCTAATAAATATTAATTTGCTAAATACTTTAAATTATAGTTTTGATAGCATATTAAAAAATTAACTTTGAACATATTTATTTAAATGATAAATAAAAAAAATTAGTATAATTATGCAGAGAATTTTCGAGTTAAAGTAAATATATTTTCTACAATGTTTATTTATTCAACTTCAATCATAATTTTTGTTTCAATTTGGAGATGGACAAAATTGCACAATTTTTATAAAAATTGGGACTAAATTGAGACAAAAAATAAAATACAGGGACCAAATTGAGGATGAGAAAATGACAACTCCCAAATAGTGACACGTGGCACTGTCACTGCCACGTGGCACGATGTCTGCTTGACACGTGGCAAATTTTTTAATTTTTTAAAAAAATTTGAAAAAATTCAAAAAAAAAAATCAAAAATAAAAATAAAAAAAAATTCAAAAAATCCAGAAGCTAACACGTGGCACCCCATTTAACACCGTTACTCCACCACTAACGGAAAGGACTTGATTGGGTCAAATTTTCCAAAATAGGGACCAGATTGAGATAAAAAATAATTGAGGGACCAAATTCAAATTTTGCTACGAAAATGGGGACTAAAAGTATAATTTAACCTATATTTTAGTTAGGTTGAGATTTCTTGTTTTAGTAAGTTAGATGTTTGTACTAGTCACAATAATTTTAATTTAAATACAAATATTTTGACACTAATTTTTATTTTACACGCATTTAATACGATACTTTTTACTTCTATTTTTTTATAAAAATAAAAAAAAAAATAACTTTTGTTAAAATTATTTCTTTTATAAAAGTTGTTGTCAAAAAAAATATTTTTTAGTTTGATATATTTATTACTATTTTTGGATTACTTTAGCATCTAAGTATATATGTTTTCGTAATAGGTAAACATTGTGATTTATAGCATATTCATGTGAACCTACTACTTTAGAACACTAACTAAGAGGTCATACAATAATTGTTTCACGTCCAAAGGATTTTAAAGAAGCTAAGGTAATAGTTTTTTATTTTTTATTGGAGACATTAAGGCTCTTAAACCGTACAATTGTTGCAAATGAGCCTATTACATCTCTAATAGTTAGAGTAAACACAAACACATGGTTGACAATAACTAAGAAAAACACAATCATGTCCCAACTAATTCTTGGCAAAGTCTTTGAATGGTCATCATGTTACATCATGTCTCTTTCCTCTTATGTGGTTGAAGTCCTATTGGAGAATGTTCATTATGTGCCCTTGGAAACCACAAGAAGAATAATACAAAACAAAGGTAAAGAAAGAATAATTAGAAAGGAGAAACTTAACATACTTTAACACCAAATTAGAAAGAAAAATCATTTGTATCTATTTAGAAAATCCTAGAATATTTTAGTCTAAATATATAAAATGTTTACTCGACCATTTTTTAAACTTAGATATTTTTTAATTAAAAATACTTAAAATATAATTATAAAAATTATTTATATTTAATTTTAAAATTGTAATAATAATAATCATGGTAATATGACAACAAATCAAGACCTTATTAGAAATCATGTGTTCCAACAACATATCATAAACCGTTATTAATAGGATTTTTAATCATCGTTAATATACTTGATTTGATATGTCACCACGAAATTTTCACAAATAAAAAATTGTGGCTTCAGTTCGTTTTTGGTCCAATAGATTCAGGATGTGACCTAATTCAATTTAGATTGTATCGACATGTAATCTCATGAGTTGATATTCGCTTTATAAAATAGAAATTATATTTATAAATTAAAAACAATATTACTAGTCAGTATACATAAGCATATTAAATCACTAATTTAAAAATAAAAATAATCTTAATAAAAGGACTTAAATTTAAAAATATCTACTTTACGTTTTTCAGTTAAAATGAATTATTTTGCTTTCTTAAAAATAAGACTAAAATAGGTGGATTGCTGAACATAAGACTAGACTTAAAAATAAAATATGAATGAGATTAATAAAAGTTTGTTAGAGAGAATACATGAACACCGAACACCCAACAAAATAAACAATAATTATTGATGGCAAGGAGAGATTGTGGAAGATATCATTTGGAAAATTAGTGGCTGAAACTAGCCTAGTACAACGTGAATTGACACGCGGCCAACGTTAGGCTGAAACGAATCTAGTACTATGCGAATAGTTTGACACGAGTATCATAGGCTCAAAATGAATCTACGACAATGGACTTGACAGTGCCAAAGCTTGGCTCAGATTAATCTACCACAATTTGAATTGACACGACCAATGCTAGCCTCAAATTAATGCATCAGAAGACCTACTTCATCAATAACTCCTGTCCCATAATCATCTTCAACTTTACTATCTTATATTATGCCTACAAAGTAGTTAGTTATAAGACTTCCTCAACACTCAAAAATGGAACAAGATTAAATATGAATTATATTACATATTCATCATCCTCTGTCAGCCATAATAAATTAAATTAAATTAAATTAGGGTTATGTATTTCCATTATGTTCTTATGTACTACAAAACACATGAATCCTTAATTACAAATTCTGAAATAATTGTAAGAAATTTTTCATTATTGGTTATCAATTTAACTATGTAGGGCGCACCACGTATTTCTCATGAGACATAATTCGAATTTTAAAATAAACGTATGAAAGTCCTCTAATGGTAGAAATTATCAAATATATGTAAACAATTTCTCTCCCCGACTCAACGAAAAAACCTCGTTTAGTGATATATCTTTCAAAATAACTCTACTTTATTATGTTGTTTACAGTTTCACACCACTTCAATAAATCTCTCACCGAACTATATTGGTTTTCTTATTGAACAACAATGAGGAGGAGTTATATATATACTTAATTAGTTTTCAACGAAAATTTATATATTTCATTTGTACGTGTGTTTTACTGGATTTTTTGTTAGTATTTTTCATTATGTGTAGAGATTACCTGTACTAAGAATATAGAATTTACGAAAATGCAATCGCACTGTACGAGTGGGGGATCTTCAAGACACGTGGGGGCTTCTTCGCCCCCAATTTTTTTTTCATATATATGCATAAATTAATATATCAATATTTTTTCTAATTTTAATATAATATATCCGTGATTTCCCATAATGGTTGAATTTTCTACTTTAGTTTAAAATTGAACCAGTAAAATACAGAATCAGGTCCATTCATACTGTGTTCGTACAAATAATATGTTTGAGGCAGTAACTTGAAGATCTTTGAATAGCAACAGAAACTTCACTTTATAACAATTATACAAGTGATCCAAACAACAACAAAAAAAAATAAAAATAAAAAAACAACATAAGAGCCTAACTGAAAGAACTGAAATGGGTGAACCCGACAGGGACATTAACAGTTGAACATCGGGGACATAAACTGCAACAACATATTTGGGTTGGTGGTGTGAGTTAGCCATGAGAATTGGCTAGCTGATTTATCAAAGCCAATGCATTGCTGGTCAATTGCGCCACCTGCACAACTTGCCCTCTCACGGTGCTCTTGATATTTGTGCCACCGGCGGTGGTGGCAGTCTCTTGGAAGCCATCGGTGCACGTGCTCTCATCGGTCAGAGCAGCACTCACCCACGTCTGCACGTCGCTCATCGTCATCTCAAAGTTCGACGCTCTCAGATGACTCATCTCGTCTATGGACCTTCTGAGTTCATCCACCGAGTCACCCAGCTCCTCCACGCAGTCCTTCATCGCCGCCACCTCTCTCGGCTTCAGCCCCTGTCTCTTCCCCAGCGCCGTCATCATTGCCGATGTCGATTTCGCCGACGCAAGAGTCACGTTCAAGGCCGTGCCGGCCAACACCACGCGATTTGTTTGGATCAAGTCTGCATGCTTCACCAGGGAGCTGTAGCACAGTCTTGGATATGTCGTTGAACTACACGATGTTCTGATGAACACTGTGCTCGCTTCTTGGTACGGTCTTTGACCTGCACTGTGTGCGGTGAAACTAGAAGAGAGAATCACGAAAAGGAACGTGATAAGGTGTTTTGAAGATATGGCCTCCATTGTTTTCGTATCTGGATTATGATTACTTTGGTTGGGTGAGAAAAATGGGAGCGAGAGTAACCTCTATATATAGAATTCAAATGTATATTCATTCTAAGATATTTTTCAGAAAGGAAAAATTTTTAAAACGTGGACCAAACTAGAAATTTGGGATATTATAAAGAATAGGCACCATAAAAGGGACGTGATTTATTTACTCACGCTAGCTGCAATAATTTGGAGCAGTGGGGTCAATTTAAAGTCTTAAAAATGAGTGGCATGTGAGTGGGGTCACTTTAAATATGAACCTAAACTGAGTGAAACATTTCATTTTGAGTTGAAGTTGAGGTTGGATACACTTAGTGCATGGTACGTAGAAGTAAAAACTTGGAATTTTGAAATTCAGCATTAAATCAAGTCCTTAACAACATAGACCAAATTATTTATTTGTGTACCTGTCTCCTTCCCACTGGCGTTTAGTTCAGAAGTAGTAAAACATATATAAGTACTCTCCGAGGATCTAAAAACATTGTCGGACGTCGTACGGTACAGTTGACTCACAAAACAAGTGGCGGCGGCGGCTAAACATTCTGCATCATGGTGGCTGCTTCTTCCTCAGCCATGGATTGGTTCTAACCAAATAGTCTCTATCTTCCTGTTATATATATTAGGTTAAATTCAGTGTTTTCTTTTAAAAATATAAGTTCATCTTCCGATTTCTTTTTAGTCTCAGGTTGATTTCAATTTTTGAAGAAAAAAAATATATAAATCGACCATTTTCTTAAATTTTTTTAAAGTAGATCATGGACAAACTATATTATTTTAATAAAAAAAAAATTATCCGTTTCAAAAATTTTAACTAAAAAAATAAATTGCATTAACTTTCTAAACATCGATATCAAAATTAAATTAAAAGTTTAAATATAAGTTAGATTAATTAATTTACCTGTTAACAAAATGAATTAACATTATTTAATTTAACTAACTATATTTTAATTGGTAATTCATCAGTTTTTTACATATTTAAATTATAAAAATTATAACTGCTACTATGAGAGGCTATGAGTAATGAATGATTGGAAGAGTGCAGAAGATATTTTGGAAGAAAAGAAGAAATAATTTTTGTAGTTTGTGAATTGATGTGGGGTAGATGACCATACTTTCTTTTTCAGAAGACGTTGGAACGTCACATTTTTAATAATACAGTCCATACATCGATGATGCAGACAATTGCAATTGAAATCGAGAAGGTTCCATTATTTTGGTGAAATTAATTACCAGGATCCATCCTCATTACATTTACCGACATGGAGCTCCAAGAACTTAGGTTTTTCTTTCCTCGTATAATGAAATTTAATTAAGAAGAGAAAGTAATGTTTGAAAGGGAAAGGAGATTAGAAGAAACAATTTGAGTTTGGTTCATTCCTCTGAAATTTGAATCCATAAAAGTATATGAAATGAATCTGAAGCAAGTAGTTTAGAGAGGTTGCTGCAATTCAATCATGAAAATGGGAAAGAGAATTTGAATTTTACTCTTCTCTCGGCCCCCTCTGTCTCCCTCCATCTGCCAATTTGCATTTCTCAGACTTCATCAATTTTCTAATTCTCCATTAACAAATACTGCTAACAATTTATTGTAAAAATCATTAGATGTTTTTATTGTAAAAAAATTAATTTGTTTTTCTAAGTTTTTGTATCACAATATTTTTAAATCTACTTCATAACTTATACTGTAATACAAATAATTGTATTTTAACTAATAATATATTTAGTTGTTGATGTTTTCAATATAAAAATATATTTTATTTTGCATATTATCTCAATCCAATTGCATACCTCGCTTTCTGCAAGTTTATGAGCTGATTGGATTGCAATACAATCCAATTATAACACGTCATATAAATCATAATAAAATATTATAAAAAATCAAATAAAGTTTCGATTAAATTAATATTTGTAATATTTAAATCATTATTCTAGTTACACCGGACATTTGCGTCGAGAGAAATTTGCTAGGTAAGTATAGTAAATATTTGTTTAAGTTTGTGTTTTAATTTTGGTAGTTTGATATAGATTTTATTGGTATATGGATTTATAAAGTTTGATGAGTTACGCTACAATTTAAATATTAAGGGGTTACAATATTAAATATTATGAGTGTCAAAAATTTGTAAAAATTATAAAAATATGAGAGATATAAGATATAAGAGATATGTTATCGGAACAATTTGTTATTTGATGTTATTCATATGAGTGAGTTAAAAAAAATCTCCTTATTTATCATCAGATCATTTAAATTAAGTTAAGGGTGTGTTCTTTACCCTTTGTCGCATCTTAGACAATAGTCAATCAACCACATGAATTTTATGTGATTTTTTCTGAAAAGGAAGTCATAAAGTTATTTATTTGAGAATTTTCCCTTTCCAAATATGAATTTAGGCGAGAAGCAAATTTAGATGAGTACGGTATGGACTTAAGCGAATATTTACTGTATGTATACTGAATTTTAAGAGGAAATTTCATACATTTGTTAATTTTTGTTGAGTGTACATTCCAAAGTTAAATGTTGGTTTTTAATAATTTTACGTGTATTTAATAATTTTTTTTTTTAATTTGGATCACACAATTTAATTAAATATATTGAAATACATATTTGAATTTAAAGAGTTTTGATATAAATTCAATGCATTTAAAATCATTAAATTAAAATTTTATTACATGATTAAAGATAATGTAACTCTTCTAATTAACCTATTATTTGTTTTCATTCATGTATTTTGTATTACTTTTATGGAAAAATGTAGGATTTTTATGTTTTCTCTTAAGATAGATATAATTTTTTTTTTTTATTTTGAGATTATTAAATAAAAAAATGGAAGATTGGAGAAGAATAGAGAGTTGTTTACCATGACCTTCTCTCTCAACCACTCAATCATTCATTCGTCCAATGAGTATGCCAAACACCTACTTAGTGAGAATTCTAAAAAAAATCAACTCTCACCCAACAAGAGTATTTGCTTGCTTAATGAGAAGATAGTTTCTGAAGTGGTTAAAATGTCGAGAGTTAATAAAAAAAGTAGTTCTTAGTGTTGGAACGGGACAAAGACTCAAGACACAAGCAAAGGTGCTTCTAGGGTGAAAAGACTTCAAATTCCTTCATTTTAAAAATTAGTTCCATTCAACTTTTGTGTTCTAGATGCATAAGAGTATCTAAAGTCTCATTTGATTGGGGTTCGATATAATGTACTCATATTGTTTGTAGTTTTTCCTATACAATATAATATTTTTCGTTATTCGTGTGTTCTATCTTTACTATTCATCTGCATGATGGAATATTTATGCTATTTGGTGGTATCTAATCATTGAAAAATGTGTTGGAACTCAGAGATAGATAGAACAAATAAGAGGTCTGGTTACGCATAGACTTAATCTTTTGGCCATTCTTATTTAAGGAATTAAGACTAGTATGCTTATGATGTGAATGATCGAGAAAGATGGAGATATCTTGTGTAGATTTTTGCATAAATTCGGCTCATGAAATTCAATCATGGTGAAGTCTTTTCCGAATCACTTTATAACTTTAATATTTAGTAGCTTTATATGTTTTCTCATGAATTGAATCAATAAATGATTTTATTACTATTGGGATTAGTAAGTAATCATAATTAGACAAACAAATGTAAATTCTTTGGAAAAACAATACTTAGACTTGCATTTTATTACTTGCAACGATTGGGTACACTTGTCAAACAGTTGTTGCTTATTATAGATAGTTGTTGACGTAATGTTTTGCAAAAACTAAATGATATTTGGTTTATTTAAGTAAGCCAAAACACCAACAAAAGGAGCGTTGAGGTAGGTGGTTGGTTCTGATTGGCCTGGATTGTAACGGGAATCCTGAAAGGAATCATCGTAGGCTGGACCTCCAACAAGGGCTCCTATTAGGACGTTAGGATTGGGTTTTTCTGTTTTGAAGTATGCAACTCCATCTCTACACCCAAAGTGTTGTGGGTGTGCATCCAAAGAGGGCAACACCGAACCACGATGGTGAATTCTCTGAGGATATTTGCTTCCATAACCCACCATGTATGACATTCCTAATGGATTCTTTCCCAATATGTAATCAGCTTGACTTTTTGCGATATTTATCAACCATTTTGAATCCACAACTTCTTTCCCACAACTTAGTGTTTTCTTCACACCTTCCATGAAGCGCGCATAAACAATTAAGAGAAATGACAGAGCCGTTACGTTTTGTAGATTACATGCTCCCTCTCTGAATAGAAGACCACCTATTCAAATATAACAATATTATAACACAACATCATAAACCTTTTTACTCTCTCAACCATTTTTAATGTTATCCCATTCATACCTTTAGTGTAGTAGAATGATTTGGTAGGTGAACCCACCAAACCACACATGAGTGCATCTGCATTAGGAATGAAAAGGTTTGCACTGCTCGAATCATTCATCACCCACTGCCCATATTCCAAAGATTTTTTTAAAAAAAAATCATAATCAACTGAATCAAAAGTTTCATGAATTTACTAGGCCAAAAAAATATGAAAGACAACTAGCCTCGGAAACAAGCACATTTATGCCAGCCGCTTTGCCATCCCATCCAAATTCGAAAGGACTAACGTTTGCCGCTTGCATGTTTGATTTTACAAAATCCCAATAACGAGCTCTTTTCGTGGCTTTATACAACCATGCTGCTCCCCAAACCAATTCATCCTGATTTTTTCATGATAATTGAATTTGTTTTTTTTTTTTGTTGAAATAATTATGAATACGACATGAGAGTGAAAAACTAACACATACCATGTAGCCGTTAAAATCACAATAGAAGGGGCATACTGCTTCGCCGACGCTATTGTTATAAGAACCACGATATTTGTTTGCAAAATCAAACACCTAAGAAAAAGACATTAGTGTTAACTAATTACAGTAGGTGAGTATGTTAGTAAGTGTAAAATTGAAATAATAATAATACCCTGATAGCTCTCTTGAGAAGAATGTTGGAATAGGAAGCATCGGTTGTCCTAAATGCGATTGAAGATGCTGCAAGTGCAGCCGCAATCTCAGCAGCGAGTTCTGAACCTGGTTTCTCTTTAGTGATATAGTACGAGGTTCGAGGAGTGTCCATGTCTTCTGGTCTCTCCCAACAGTCATGGTCGCCATATGGATTGCCCACTTGTGCCACAACCAAATCAGGAATTTTTGTGGCCTTCATGAAATAATCAGTTCCCCACTTGATTGCATCCAACGCATGCTCCCGCTCCGAACCCATCAAATCTCCAAATTCTACCACACTCCAGGCTAGCACAGTCGTTGTGAATGCCATTGGAAAATGAAATTTCACATTGTCACCAGCATCATAATATCCACCCACCATGTCTATCTGATGCCCATCCAATTTATAGAATAAAACATATGCATTTCTCAATTACCAAAACCATCTTTAACTACCATAATATTCATGAATACTTTCGTTTAGATATAATTCATTATACAAAATAAAAGAATGTAAAGGTGGCAATGTGGGTTGGTTCAACCCATTTAGACCCCACTCCACACTTGGCCCGCAAAATATGAATTAGGCGTTAAAAATATAGACTGATAAGTTTGGTCCGTCACACATAAGTTTTGGTTCATGAGCTTGTGGACTGACTTTTTTTAAAAAAAAATTATGATAAAGCTTTCAATATTTGATAAATTGGGAAAATTTAACAAATCCACAAAATTAAGTAAAGACTTTGGGGTATTGAATGATAGATTGATAATTCAATATTTTCATCGTATTCATATTCGTACTTTGACATACACAATGCATTCTTTAAATTTTAGCACATTAAAAAATATAATATATTTCTTTTCCATTCATACGAAAATTTGGAACATTCATGAATCTAAAAGGAAAGTAATCAATATTTTTATTTGAGTTATTTAGTAGCATAAATTTATTTTCAATTTATGTATATTTTTTATAAATAGTCTCTAATATATATTTAGTTATTGATTACTTAAACAACGAATATAAAAATATAAAGTAGATATATTTTTAAAAAGAAAAAGTGAAATGGTTACGTGAATATCCGAGCCATCAAAAAGTGCCGAATCTTTACGCCATTTCATGCGTTGGGAAGGTGGCAACTTGCCAGATCTCTGACCTTCGAAGAATAAAATGCTCTTTCGTAATGCTTCTCCATAGTTTATTGAATCTGCTCTTGTAACTGTCATCATCATCATCGCCACCATTATCATTCTTACTATACATGACACTTTCAACATGACTACGCTCTTTTTCCAATTGCAGCTGCTCTATTCTGCTCTGTAAGTGCACCATTCACCTCTATAACACTATAAATAATTGTATATACAAGCCCAAAAAGAAATATTAAAAAAACAAATAACCCCGCATTAAGTCCTCAATTATTGTTAAACTACGTAACCCCATTCATTCCATTATTACACTTTAAATGTTTTTCCATTATTATTACAGAATTTGAATTCTTTACTAGTTGTTCTCTGTTGTTTCTCTGCAGTGTTTTTAAAATATATAGATGATCATTAATTTAAAAATTTAAAAATATATTAAAATTATCTTTAAAGTATTAAAACAATGTTTTTTAATATTCAGGAAATAACGGCACACAAAATTCAACAAAGAAAATAGATTCTACATTTTCATCATTCATCATAACTATTCTAAGGATTTATTCACTTAATTAACATTAAAAACATTTATGAGGATTTATTTACTTAATTAACATTAAAAACATTTATGAGGATTTATTCATTTAATTAACATTTAAAATTTTTTTGAGGATTTATTCATTTAATTAACATTAAAAACTTTTTTGAGGATTTATTCACTTAATTAACATTAAAAACTTTTTTGAAAATTTATTGACTTAATTAATATTAAAATTATCCTTCCAATTGGTATTGTTCCTAACTTCCCGTGACGGAATTTGAACAAAAATTGTAAGAAGGTCAAATTATATTTGTTATATATAAATTTTTTTTAATTAAAAAAAATCATTTTCTTACATCATTCTCTCTATTCAAAACAAGCACTTATGACAATAGAATTTAAACAATATGATAATAATAGATATAAAAGATGATAATAATATATATAAAAGAGTAACATAAAGTTTATCGTTAACAATAATATATTAAAAAAAAAAGTTACCTTTAGTGAGAGTACTTCTCTACTACGCTCGTTGAATGACTTGAAATCTTTAGAATTGAAGCAATGTTTTTAATGCTCAACAGATAACAGCACAAAAAATTCAACCGAGAAAACAGACTCTACATTTTCATCATTTCATCATCACTATTCTAAGTATTTATTCACTTAATTAACATTAAAAGCATTTATGAGGATTTATTTACTTAATTAACATTAAAAACATTTATGAGGATTTATTCAATTAATTAACAATAAAAACATTTATGAGGATTTATTCATTTAATTAACATTAAAAACTTTTTTGAGAATTTATTCATTTAATTAACATTAAAAACTTTTTTGAGGATTTATTCACTTAATTAACATTAAAAACTTTTTTGAAAATTTATTCACTTAATTAATATTAAAATTATCCTTCCAATTGGTATTGTGCCTAACTTCCTGTGGCGGAACTTGAACAAAAATTGTAGGGAGGTCAAATTATATTTGTTATATATAAATTATTTTTTTTAATTAAAAAAAATATTTTTTACATCATTTTCTCTATTCAAAACAAGCACTTATGACAATAGAATTCAAACAATATGATAATAATATATATAAAAGATGATAATATATATATATATATAAAAGAGTAACATAAAGTTTATCATTAACATTAATATATTTAAAAAAAACAAAAGTTACCTTTAGTGAGAGTGCTCTTCTACGTTCTTTGAATGACTTGAAATCTTTAGAATTGAAGCCGGTTGCAATATCCCTTTCAATATAGTGCTTGCTAAAAAATCAGTCTCCATCTTATTTTTCAACCTGTTCTTGGTTATTTTCATTGTAGAAAAAGATCTTTCAGTTGTAGCTGTAGAAACAAGAACTTTAGGAACTTTAAAAAGTTGTTTTTCGTTTTCTTCAATTTTTGGATTCTCATAAAGTTTCTTAATTTTAGATGATGTAGATGCATTTTTTTCATATTCATCACAAGTCTTCTTAAAACAAGAATCAATTCTTTTACTCTTTACCATCATTTTTCTAATATAAATTTGTCACCTCTCACCTATTTACAAAAAAGATAAAATTATGAGTACCCCAAATTAAATCTTAAAAGCAAGACTCAACATCTTAAGAAAACTAATAACTTTTACATGATTAGCTTCTCTTACTTTAGAGTAGACTCAATCTTTCTATTCACTTACACAAATTCAAAGCCTAAAATAGCTCTATCTAAACAAAGAAGAGTTTGATCAACAATTAGAGCATGATTTTATGATCTCTAACGGATAGAGATATGTCTAGAGCGTAGAAAAGCCACATACAAGAGAAAATATATTGCTTCGAAAAAAGAAGGTATAAAATGAACATACTCAAAAGAAGAAATTGTTCGATCCAAAATGTTCCTTAAGTCTTCAATTTTGTCGTAGTGTAATTTTATTTTGAAAATAATAAGGAATTGATGGTAAAAAATGAGATAGAAATAAGATAAGATAAAGAGATGGAGGCACAAGAGAGAGAGAAACTAAATAAAGAAATATAAGAAATTATAATATAGAGGGAAAACGCAGTTTTTAAATTTTAAAAAAGCTTTTCAAACTAAATTAAAATAAATAAAGTAATAATATATAAATATATATTTTTTAAAATATATAGAAAATAAAGTAAAAAAAAAAACAAAAATCGTTTGAGGAACCGTGTCAAACTTATGGTCGCCAACTTCCCAATCAACATTGAATCTTATAATATTACACTAACATTAACGTCACCCAACCTCTTTAGCCTTATACCAACATAAGACTAAAAATTAAAAAGGTATCAAATAAAGACTAAATCGACATGAGTCTAACACCGCATTAGGTTTAGTGATTTTGAAGTGTCGTTACTTTTTATTTCTTTTTACACAATGGATTTTTTTTCAAAAAAATATTCCCTTTTATTTTTTTGTTTTTCTCTCAGTTTCTTACATATTTTACTTACTTTTAAATAAGATGAAAAATAAATTTATCTACTTTTTAACATCGAATTCTCTTATTGACTGGGTATGAATATAGGCATGGGTAATATCCAATCTTTTCAATTGGGTATAGAGACAACAATGAATATATACATACCTATCTCCACCCTTATTCACATTCTCGTTTAAATTTCTAAAATACACATAATTTATTAAATAATATAATATATATATATATATATATATATATATATATATATATGATAAGAACGAACATTTATTTTCTGAAGATGGATATGAGATGGATATGAGACAGTGAAATTTATTCACGTCCCGCCTTATTACTATCTCTATTCTTATATTATAAATATTATCTCATACGTTAATAATAAAAATTTATAAACAATATTTAATTTTATAATTATTTTTTACAAAAAATATTTTATAGTTTAATAAATTTTTACTAAAGAAATAGTAGACACGCGTGTGGGTAACACATGTGTTTCAACTAGTATCTTCAACATGATTTCAATATTCGCACCATAAATGCATTAATCTTAATTATTTAGAGATATAAGGTATATGAAACTTAATATAAAAATACCTATCCTTTAGTCCATTTTACCCAAAATTTGTATGAAGAGTAAATGTTTAGAACGACAAACAGATATAAAATTACGTATAGAATCGGATCTTTAAGTTATCAATGTTTAAACCAAATTGTAAATTTATTTCTCAATTACAAGTTTATTTTACATGTTTAAACTAGATATAAACTTTCTAACTAAATTAGTCTTTTGAGTTTGTTTTTTTTTACCACTTTGTCATCAAAATATATGTATTTTGATGACCACTAATTTTAAAATTTATTAAAAAAATTAAAATACTAATTTCATCGGTGACTATACCAAAACAACAAAAAAGTAAAAAAAAATTTGGAATGATTTGTCTAAAAGAAAAAAAGAGAGCGAAATTGTGTCTGAATGACAATGTAAGAGACTTTTACACGATCATGCGTGTATTATTTATTTATAATTTATTGTTTTTTGTCTTTGGAATGTACAAAAGAATATTGTGTTGTTTGTAGACACAAACTACAACATAACTTAATTCCAACCAATGGAGTATGATGAAGAAGATCAAAGGCCAGAAGTGAATGGCACACCAGTGGCAGGCAACCATGTGCGCCCAGCGAGAAGGTTAGCAACTGTGAACCGCGATGCCTCAGTTGGGCTAGTTATGCTGTGAAAACCGGGCCATCGTACCCTGTTTCTGGTGGATGAACCGGGCCCAAAGTTCATGTACTCTCCATAATACAGAGTATTCAAAGCGAAATTAGAATCATCCCATGGAGACCAGCCCATTGGGTTCACCATGCTGTCCAAGAATGATTTCATCACCACAACTCTGGAGTAACGTTGCCATGGGCGGCCCAAGAAGGTGTTGAACCTGCCAATAACGGGCCTGAGATCTGGGGCAGCCCTGATCTGAGAGTTATGGATCGAAAACCCAGTGTTCTGAAACGGGTCGTCTCGGCCTTGGGCTGTGATCATGTTTGCCTGTCCATTTAAGGGCCTTCTTACAAGAATGACACAGTTCTGAAAAACAACAGCGGCATTTCCGAATATGAAGTCAACTGTGCCGTAGATGTAACATCCTCTGTAGAATTGTCGCTGGGCGTGGACCATGAGCGTGTCTTGATACCCTTCTATGGAACACCGATAGAACACAGACAGATCAGAGGCTGATCGGAGCGCCACCGCTTGACCCTTCAGCGGACCCGCCGTGTTTCTGAAGGTAATGTCTCTTGCAATGAAGTGAAGACCATCAACTCCTGAAATTTTATAACAATTTCAGTTTCGTTAATTGCAAAAAGTGGTACACTGTTAATAAAAGCTCAATCAATCTATATACATTTTGCTTAAATCGCAAGCATTTCTTCATGTCATTATGCGCAATACTTGGCTAAAGGTACACGCATCACTCACTCTCTCTGGACAAAATGTTTATTTCAAGTCATCATTTTACCTTCACATACAAGTTCCAGTATTCAACATGTTCTTATTATTCATTAACAAAGCACAAAGAATTCATACTTCACAAAAATAATATCTGATTATAGATTGAAACTACTTCCAACCCTAAACCTAGAATGGGTTCATGGGTATTCTATATGCTGTTTAACTCCGATGGGAGACTTAATTTCAAACTTAGACTCAAACAGAATTCAAGAAACAATGAAATCGATCACAGGAGAAGAAAAAAGGAGAAGGAAACAGTGAATAAAAGGAGAGAAAAAGATGAAACAGTAGTTGAGGTGAAGAACAGTGACCTGCTGTTGCGGAGCTATAGGTGGTGTAGCCGGCATTAACGCTTCTTCCACTTGTAATAATGGTGTTTCTCATGCCATCACCGAACAGCATAATGTTGTCATTGGTCTTGTCAATCTCAATATTCTCTCTGTAAACCCCTCTCTTGACGTGAATAATGAATCTGCTCTTTGTCCTTCTCCTTGCAGCGGCATTGATAGCAGCTTGCACACTCTTGAAATGCCCCGAACCATCTTTGGCCACCACCAGATGAGCCCTTATGGAAGAAGACTGCAACAGCTTCCTCTCGTGCACGGAAAACCAGCTTGGAAATTCAGCCTCTGCATCTTCCGTATAATGAACCGCTTCGTACTTCAGGAAAGCCCAGTTCACGAACAACCCATTGCTTATAATCTCGGTTACATTGCATCTCTCGGTGGGAGCCACGAAATCTTGAACCCCAAGTTCCAGTGCCCCGTGCTGACACGTTTCGATGTTTGTGCGAGCTGTGCTGAGCCACGTTTGCGCATCAAACGGTGAACAGCTTCTCTTCTCGTGAAGGCCTTGGAGGGTACGGTTGAGATGGAACACGGTGTTATCGTAGAGCTTCAGACAATCACGGAACACTGATTTTTCCTTCCTGGTGATCCCGTTGTGCCCCAAGTCACGTGCTTTCTTTCTCATGATCACTGCTCTCTCCAGCGCCAAGTGAATGAGAATTTCACGGAATTCGGATTTGTGTTTGAGTTTGAGTCTGTGATGGTAATGGCTCTGTTGCATGTAGTATTTGCATGGCTCTGGGTACGGGGTTTGGCTGCACCACCAATCTATGTTGCTGTTGGAATGTCTCCTCGTTGATGTGGCTGTTGAGAAAGCTGAGGAAACTAATAACAGTGTCATCAACAATGTCTTTCGCATCATTGTCATTTTGGTGCTGTTTTTTTCTCTTTTCTTGTTTCGGGTGCCCGGCAGTTATATATCGCTGTCTTCCATGCACCCTCGTAGTAGCTTAGAGTGGGAGTTTCTTAATCATGTGCGCAGTGCCGACCCTTTCTTTTATTTTTTTATATGTTTGATGTTACAGTAGACGCGACGCGATCTTGATTTTCTTGATGGATACGGAATCACGTGCATTTAGAGAGTGTTACGGAGCGAGCACGTGGCATGTGGCATCCCATGTTTCACGGTTTAAGGAATTGCTTATGGGCTTAGTGGAATTGCTACTCATTGGATGATTTGTGTGGAAAGAACCAATTAAAAGTTATTGCGCACTATTCCAGGGAGTTGAATGTCTTGCAACAATATCTTCGGCCTCACGCATAAGAAAAAAAAATTAGAATCTAGAATATTAAATTTTAACAATTTTCTCTTATAATATGAGGTGATATTATGAGGTGATATTTTTTAAGTGATTTTGAAATATAAAATTTAAAAAAATTAAAAAACATTCAAAAAATATACCTCATGTTATAAGAGAAAATTATTACAATTTAATAATCAAAAAATAATTTTCTCACACCAAAATATATGTTTATTTGGCTCTAAAGGGAGCTAAAAGTGCATACGCCGCGTTGACAAAATGTTTGTTTGCGAAGTCCCCACAATACTCCAAACCATTCTGTGCTGCGCTGTTTGTATGCTTTCTTAAGCCTCACTGTTAAAAAAGGGGTAACAGGTACTTGGCTTCAAATCAAAGCATAAGAAAAGAAAGAGATTATTTGTGAATGATGGCGTTGTAGTTGTACACAGAAAAAATAAAATAAAAAAGTTGCTTAAATGGTGGCAGGATTACTTATTTGGCGTACGGAAGAGTTGAGGGTAGCATGGAATATCTCAAACTGAGGCCACAGGTACCGATTCAGACTTCTGTTTTTTTTTTTTTTTTTTTTTTTTACTTTGACAATATCAATTGACTGCAAAACTACTTGCCCATAAATTTAGGGTCTCCGTTTTCACCCCAAGAAGGATGGTGCAGAGGCTGATTAAATATCAATTTCAGTAGTATGTATGCACGTAATGCCGTAGTCAACCAATATCATTATTTTACTTGTCCTTGGCTGCAGCATGTGCAAGTTGCTGCAAGGATCAATTTATTGGATGGAGTGTTGGTTGATGAACAGACTTTTGTACGATGTTACGTTTAAGGATGTCTTACTCAATTCCTTGCTTCAAAACATAAAATGTCAAAGAATTTCCTATTTGTGGTGTTGGAAATCATTAAGTCCAGACAATACAATCGAGAAAGGCATGACAAAATCAACTTCTACGAATGGTAGAACTCTTTTTTTAATCTCTTGTTCTAGCCGCCAAGGTACTCAACCCAGTAATTATTGTGGTGTGAAGTTGCACAGGTGAAAAGTAATACATTTTCTGGTATATGACGCTGGGGAGGAAGACAAAGCCAAGTTGAAATTTGATCAAGCATATTATAAGCTGATGCTGTATACATCAAAGAATGTCTACTGTAATCACATTTTGTGAGACAAAGTGGAAACTGAATGAATCAAGCATCAAACATTTCCGGTGACCAGAGAAAAAGATATGACTAGAATGTACAGGTGCCTAATAATCCAATCCTCTGTCAACCATCATCATTCTAACTCTCTCCATGTCCTCTAATCTGCCTGCATTTTCATAAATCCCCATAAGAAGTACAAAGTTATGCTCGTTGTCTGGCTCCAAATCAAAGAGCCTGTTTGCAGCAATCTCCCCAATAGTTGCGTCTCCATGCAAAAAGCAAGCATACAATAAAGCTCCCCAAAGAGTTGGACCAGCAGCCTCAGAGCCAATTCCATCCACTATGATGCTATAAGCCTTTTTAATTAGTCCTGCTCTTCCATAAAGGTTGACCATACAACCATAATGTTCCATAATTGGTTTTATTTTATATTTTTCACACATTAGAGCAAACACTCTCTCTCCCTCCTTCACCAAGACTAAGTGGGCACAGGCTGATAATGTTGAAACAAACGTTATTTTATCAGGCTCAGCACCAGCTTCCTCCATTTGCTCCAAAAAGGCAAGGGCTTCTCGGCGTTTGCAATGTGCAGATATTATAGAATTCCACGAAACAACATCCCTCTCTGGCATTAGATTGAATATCCAACATGCCTTTTCTAACCTACCATGACTTGAGTACATCACCATCAAGGAATTAGCAATGGACAGGTTCCAATCAAGTCCTCGCCGAATCACCCATCCATGAATTTGGACGCCTAGACATAGCGAAGACACACCTGTAAGAATGGTGGATATGCTAACAGAATCAGGTTCACACCCTTCCAAAATCATTTGGCGGAAAATGTTCACTGCGCCACCCTCAAGGCCATGATGAACATAAGCAGTGAGCATGGAATTCCACGAAATGAGGTCTCTATGAGGCATCTTGTCGAAGATCTTTCGGGCCTTTACAATGTCACCGCACTTCGAATACATGTCAACAAGTGCATTAAGCACAAACCCATCAGTGGCAAATCCAGCACGAACCAGATGGCGATGCACTTCTTCCCCCACTCGAACAGACCCAATTCCAGCGCAAACTTTGAGAACCCTCGGGAAGGTGAACAAGTCAGGTTCGACACCCTCTTCCACCATTTGGAAGTAGAGCGCAATGGCTTCGTCGTAGAGGCCCCTTTGGGCATACCCTGAGATGAGCGAATTCCAGGGAAATGCAGACGTGTCCCTATTATACATTTGATCAAACAGCTCGTGTGCATCGTCCACATACCCACACGCCGCATACAACCTAAGAAGCTTGGAAGAGATGCCAAAATTTCTACGCAACAGGGATGTTGGGATAAGGCGGTGGAGTCTGATACCGGGACGAATGGCTTGCAAACGATAGCAGATTTCTAATAAAGAGGCATATATTTCAGGGTCGATTCTGATTCCCTTCTCGATAGAGTCTTCAAGGTTTGTGATGACTTGTTCAAGTGCTTCCAATTGGGTTTGGGGAGGAGGACGGCGATGGATAAGGAGTGGGGTTGATTTGGGTTTTGGGTAACGAAGAACGCTTCTTCTTTCTTTGCCTTCCAAACGTCTCTCTTTCCAAGTTTTGTTTTCGTTGCTATTTTTGTTCTTATTCTTTTTCTGGGAGCACAAGCTCATGGCATTTGGAGGGAACCTTACTAGCATGCCTATCATTCTAATTTCTTGGATCACAAATTGGGCATACGGACATCATAATCACAATATATGTAATTCTAGAAAGTAAGGAACTTTCATCTGTGGAGGATATTCATCTCTATCTCTATTCTAATCGCATTCGTAGAATTGGAGACTTGTTATCATGTTTATGGTTCATAATAATTACGAATTAGAAGATAAAGAGTAGTGTCACGAACTGTTAGACGGGAAGTATACATATCTTGTCAAGTAACCAACCCAATACGCTAAAGAATGTCATTAAAATAGAGATTAATCTCCCCCTACAGGATTTAGTTCCTTCTCTTCTAGAATTAAGATCAAATTACATGAATAAGAATATAATGAAATTTCCACGAGACACAAATAACATCGTTTGATTTTATGATTACCGCAGCAATTTGACAAGGTTTCTAGACCTAAGAAGCGTAGTAACAACGAATTTCGTCTCATTACCAGAAGGATCGTTACTTAAATTAATGGAGGAGATTATAGCATATCAAAAATGATTGATTTCTTCACTTGAACTCGGTATTTATCAGGGCACACTTTTTCCAGTATCACAGGCTATGTATATTATATATATCAATCCCTCAGTTATTATCCCTAAACAGTCTAGAAAAGAATAGTATTTAAAATATTAAGCATTCATCAATTTAGTGTCTATTCATATATTTTACTGACATTTAAGGACCATTTTGATGATTTAATTTTTTTATACTCGATGATTATTAATATAATTCGTTTATTTCAAACTTGCTGCGAGTGTGAGATGATGAAGTCAGGATCTGGACGGACATATACAATTCAATTTATTGTTACAAACGTAGGGTACTAAATCGCATAATCTGCACTTCCTAAGCAATTCCTATGTTGTTAGAGACAGTTTTGCACCACCCGTATGCCTTTCTCTCGAGGGCATAACGCATAAGCTGTTTATTGCCCGTTAGGTATAAGGAGGAAATAAAAAAGGCAACAAGAACCATCTCCTGGGAATGGTGGACATGTAAATATCAATTTGAAATACTTCAGGGGATGGGTTTAGAGCTACCAAGTCCCAAAAGACAAGCCGCCAGACATTAGGACAGGTCCTGTAATGAACTGCTAACAATGTTGGTTTCTCACTAAATCCAAAATTTGGTCAACTTGCTCTCAGCCAAATCAAACAGTTTTCATTTAGCCTCGTGCTGCATAGAGTCATACAAGTCATTAGAGCTATTAAAACACAAAACACATTATTTCAATCCAGATAGAGATAAGCCAAGGTCGACATTAAAATTAAAATTACATCTACACAACAAATATGGTGTTTTAGATTTCTCCTAGTTAAAAAGTTCAAACTGAAATAAATAAAGTCATGATTAACAAAACACAACAGACCAATAAAGAACTGTTAGTAAGCAATTGAATATAAAGAGGCAATTGTGTACGAGCATAATGCTTCCTAACGTTACAGAAATAGTAAGTAAATATATACCTCACAAGCCTCAAAAACTGGCCGAACTTGCTCAAATATTTCATCCACTGTTCCCACTGCATTGATCTGCAGAGTAGTTTGTCATATAATTAGGATATAATCATGCAGCGTACAACGTGAAGTTGAAAAGTAAAACAGTGCGTCAAGCAAGAAAGCATAAAATACTTTGACCAGAAGCTGATTTTTCTTTCAAATAATTTCAATTGCTCGTAAATCCTATCCTTATATAAATTATATAATCATCAAGTCAATCCCAAGGCCAATCATCATTCAAGAAAAACCCACAAAAGACTATAATGTGAAATTTCCCACCCAGAAGAAATAGTATCACACTTTGAAAGTAAGTAAATACAAGAGCTCTAAAAATGGTAAACAGAAACCAATTCAATTCTTGTGTGTAAGTTGTCATGGTGCAAGTCTCTAAAGAAGGCCAGTTCTCCTAGATCCAATTGAGCATTGAAACTAAATATAGTTACCCTGTAAAGTTTTCCGTTCTTAGCATAATAATCAATAACAGGACGATTTAAAGCCTCGAACACTTTAAGACGATTCCTCATTGTATCTATGTTGTCATCAATTCGACCCTGCAATAAAAAAATGTAAGGCAGCAGTTTGTAATAAGCTGCTGAAGTTAAATATCCACGTATTTTATGGGAACCTCATTTCGGCCCAGCACACGTTTCACCATCTCTTCTTCAGGGCAATCAAAGAAAAGTACGAACCGTGGTTCTGATCCAATCTGCATAATGAAGAGTTTGTTTATTTAGTCAAAAAGAATACACAAATGAATTTAAATGTGATCACTATTTTGTTCTAATACCCTCGAAAACATACCATGACAATTTACTTTGTTCATCCATAGATATTGCAGTTGAAAACATATTCAATGCACACAATATGAGACAAATTTATAGTAAATTAAATGCATAGATATACAGGAATTGGTGCAGAAATAGCTCAATATTATATCAATTTATCATTAGAAAGAAGAGGTGGAAGGAGGGGGTACTGAACTTCCTTCAGCTCAAATTGAAGAGAAGTAAGGTTAAAAGTCATACTTACAATTTGTTCAAAAGCTATACGGTTCTCCTCGCTTCTAGGGAAACCATCAATAAGAAACTTCTGGTTGTCACTAGATTTCATCTCTCTTAGAATCAACTTGACAGTAACTTCTGATGGAACAATTTTTCCATCCTTAATTGTATTCAGAATCATCGAGCTGTTTTGGTGTTTTTAATGTAAAAATCCCAAAGACGCGCCAACAAAACAAAAACAAAAACAAAATTAGGATAAAACATCACCCATATTCCCTATCAGAAATCAATTTCCTTCACTCATTGTATTCAGAATCATAGCTATTTTGGAGTTTTTAATGTTAAGATCCCAAATATGCACCAAAAAAAACAAAAACAAAATTAGGATAAGACAGCATCACCCATATTCACTATCAGAACTCATCTCCCTTCTCAAAAGGTCTCCAGCACTCAGATGCTTAAATCCAAAGGTTTCAACAATTTTTGCACATTGTGTACCTTTTCCACTACCAGGACCTCCTGAGGCAAACCCCAAAAAGTAAAAATGCAAAGCATCATTAATAACTTGATGCATTTCTTTAAATACATTATATCAGTTTACGAAAGCAATAGAGCCCAAAAAATTTTACTCAGGTTCATAACATTAGAAAAACGAATATAAAACAATAGTTTAGATTCTCAACTTGGCAACTGTCATCAGCTTGATCTCCATAATCTATCCTTTCTGCCAAATAATAGTATGCAATTTCCGGCAGAACTATATATATATATATATATATATATATATATATATATATATATATATATATTCTATCGAAGTATAAGTGGTGTTTTTAAGGTTCAGATTCACGTATTCTATAGTTGACAGAGTCGTTTAGGTAAATACATTTTTCTTTCAAGCTTCAAGATGGGCAATATCTAGCTAGGTCACGGAAACAATCGATCAGGCAATTAGTTAAACCAATTTCAATTTTTTTACGAAATTTGTCTGCGTGACTTCCACTTACTTTGGACCATTAATAAGCTTTTCAGAATAATAGAGACAAATTAGACGTCCAAACATCCGAAATGCCTCAGTTCCAATACTTACCATCCGTGATTATACTTTCCAATATCCTTGATTCATTGATAACAAAATTCAGTTACACAATCAACATGCATAAACTAAACTTCTATATCTGAGTGTTGAGATTCCATAAAACCGTACAACATGAGACTTATCAAATTTAATAAATGTATGATTACCTAAAACAAAAGTTATAACCGGAGCTACTTGTTTGGGAGAAATCCCACCCCTCTCCTGCACAGTGATGTTACATATAGAGAGAGAGAGAGAGAAGAAAAAAGAGTTAGAGGAAATTGCTGATGGCAGAACTGTTGCCTGTAATGTGTGTGTGTAAAAGAAAAGACAATGAACCCTAAAAGTAGAAGAGATGATAAATTTAAGAGCAGTTTGAGAGCATCGCAGTGGAAGAGGTGTCGATTAAATACCTGGAAGGGCGAGTGGAAGGGAAATCCAGTGGTGAATCTTTGAGAAAGCGAAGCATTGTGTTTAGGAAGTTGCTGGAGTGGAGAGTAACATCGAAATCAAATCCAAATCCAAAGAAAGTAAGTGAGTGTGAGAATGTGAGAATATGAATATATGATTACCAGCAGCGGAGGAAGAAGAAGAAGGGATGATTTGGTTGCGCGTTTCCACATTGGAGTTTCTGATTTTGAATTTGTGTATTATTGAGTGAGTGTGAGACGAGGGTTTCTTAAACGATGCTTTGAGTTTGAAAGTTACGGTTGTGTTAGGGTGCGTGCTTGATGCAGGGCAGAGGGGGCACAACTCATATCACATGGGAATGGACACTACACCGCTTTCCCTCCCCTCCCCTCTCGTTTTCCTTCTTTTTAATTAACTCCTCTCCTAATATTATTTTTTAATAATAATCTACAACGATATATGGTATCAAAATTTCCACATTTCATTTAACATTATTTAACTTTATCCTTCTACGAGGATGTCAACAATTTTTAAAAATTATAATATTTATTAATTAAATTCTCTTATTTTTTAAATAATTAGTTTAGTTGAAATAATTGAAATATTTTATTTTTTATTTTTTTTTATAAAACTATTTAATTTTTATTTTAAGTTAACTTAACTCGATCTTCAATTCGGAACTACGTGTCTTGACATTTGGTTTAAGTCGACTTAAATCGATTCGACCTAAGATGGTTCACTTGGGCCTATTTGAACTGATTTGACCTCGGTGGATTTGAACTTATGTGACCTTGATCGATTCAAATTGATTTAACCTGAGTTTACTCGACTCAATATTCGACTAGAGTAGATTGGTCTAAGCCTTCAGTCTATGACGACTCGGTTCGACCTTCAACTTGGACTGACTTGGCTCGACCTTCAGTCCAGACTGACTCAACTTAACATGCGACACGGGCTGTCACAGCTTGACCTAGGACCGGACCAACGTGGTTCAACCTAGGATTCGAGTTGACTCGGCTCAAACTGGGCCCGATCCAACTCGGCTTGACTTTCGACCCAGGCAACTCAATTTGACTTTTGGTCCGAGACAATTTCGCTCGACTTTCGATTTGGGCTGATTCGGTTCGACATTTGATCCAAACACACTCAACTTAAGCTTTGGTCCAGACCGACTCAACTTGATTTGTAATCCAAGCGACTTCGATCGACCTTCGCCTAAGGCTTTCACCCAGGGTTGACTTGGCTCATCCTGGGGCATGGGCCGACCTAGGGTCTAAAGCGACCCAGCACAACTTTCAACCCGAGTTGAGTTGACTCGACCTTCGACCTATGCCAACTCGTTCGAACCTTTGGTCCAAACTCACTCGTCTTGACCTTTTGTCTGGCTCGACTCAATTCGACTTTCGACTCAAGTGAAGGTCGATATGAATCAACTTTTTGGACGTGTGGACTTTTTTTGTTTTAACTAATGAACAATTCTACAACTTAGAAAAAATTAAATTTCATTCTTTTCTGAGGAATTTCAAATTTTACTATTTTGTTATTTAAAGTACCTTCTTAAAATTGTTCAATTTCAATTTTATTTTAATTTCTTCGTCTAAACATGTCATTTTTCGTTAAAGAATTTCAAATTCTTCAAATAAATGAATTATTCTATTAAATTATCTAATCCATACCCACTTTAAAATTCTAGCTTAAATTTTTGCCTTGTACAAGGTAAATTTAGTCCAAAAAATTATTCTCACATTGCAATACAACTTTGCTCAATGATCCGTTTTGTGAGTACGACAACTCAAGATTTAGGACAAAAGGGTGGAGCCAAAGAACAGGAACTTGTTCTGTTGATTATTTTTGTATGTTGTTTTTTATAATAAATAAATAAACCAGGAAAAAGGCCGAAGCGATATGTAGAGATTAATATTATCGGGCTTCTTTGTGAATCCAATCCATAGGGATGTGCGCGCAGTGGGGTGGTGTGTACGTCAAGAAATTATCTTCTATGACTAATTTCCCCTTCTAGGTGCTGCCGAGTAGAATCACCAACACAACACATGCTGTAATGTGCTTATGGCCAACTCAACTTATCTCTACTAATATTTTTGTTTATGTTTCATTATCTTACAAATAAATTTTATAGAATTTGATTAGACTTAAATGCTACTTTTAAAGATTGTATCACAGTCATTTTAAATGTAGTTCTAAAGAGATTTATCGTTGATTTAACTTATCCTATCGTCTCTTATCAGTTCATTATGAAATCATCATTAATATCTAGTTCATAGCATATAATTAGATACAAGTTAGTTTTAAAATATTGAATTGGACTTAAAATTGAAAAACAGAGATAACTATTATTGCTAGGTTTAATTGCACTTTTAGTTTGTATGATTATTTAAATTTTATTTTTTATTTTAAACCTAAAATTCTTGTATTTTAATTTTTATATATAATCTTTATATTTTTACTTTATACAAATATATTCTTTTAATTTTTTTAGTTTTTATCATATTATTTGAAAGAAATAAAAGAAATTGAAAACGACACATACAATTGAAAGGAATAATTTTTTAATACAAAAATAAAATTTATGCTAGAAAGCAAATAAATAAGTATTGTAGAGCAAAGTTGTCGATCAGTCATAAGAAAAAGTGCAGAAGTTAATAGAGAGGATAGGAGGAATAAATAAAAGGTAGAAAGGAAAAAACAGTAAATGTGGCGTGAGATAAAAAGGAGACAAAAATATATTAGGCAAAGAAAATGAAATACATTGATTAATTAATAACCCAGAATTTTAAAGGTCAAGGTTTCTCTATTGGGTAACAAGAGACTATTTACTGAGGCAAAAAGATAAAAGAATACAAGTACTCTCAATCTATGAAATCCTAAAATAAATAAGTAATTGTCATTCTAAACTGAAAGTGACAAAAAACAAGAAAAACCAACTATCGGACCACGTCGAATTGCATCTAAAATCATATGAACACAGTGCTTATAGATACACTACAATAGAGTGAGTACTAAACATGCCATGCTTTTTAATCTGCAAATCCAACTGTTTAGACAAACTTATAATCCTCATTGGCAATGTTCATGAAACCATAATTATCTGAATCCCCGGAGTCATTGAGTTGATTCCCTGGTGGAGTTCTTAATCACCAAATCGTAATTGATAGAAGCCAGCTGAGACAAGTTCTGTAAGAAAACAAGCAATAAAACAACTTTCTCTAACCCACATGGAAAACCACAAAATTATCTTTCTATGACAATCTAGCTAAGCTAATTATATTGATGTTCATCAATGTTTAACTTTAGTGCAAAATAAAGTATTACCTTAAATGAGAAATTACTAAACGAGAACTGCACTTCAAGAGGTGGAGCACCGAACTCTGCTAAACTACCACACTCATCACCCTGAGTTAACAAGTTCCAAGTATAAATAGTCAGAAAAAGTATGATCAAACAAGGCTGCTAGAAAAGTATAATAGATAACATTGCTGTTACGCCATAGTTTAAGAGGCAAAAGAAATTGTATGGACAGGTTAACTAATCCAAATTCATATTTTGTTTTATGATGAAACAAATGGAAACATGTCATGTACTTAAAATCTGGCAACCATTTGAAAGTAGAAAGTATTCTTACATCTTCATCTAACACAGCGCTGCCGGAACCACTGCTGCCGGAACCACTAATCTCATCAAAATCACTACCTCCGAGACAGTGTTCGTCCTCGGGATTCCAAATGTACCGGCTCATAAAATAACTTGTATCAAGAGCTTCAGCCGATGGAATAAACATAGCCTGCAGAAAATCAGAGTAGAAACCTGGTGACAAAACAAAAGATACGGCACAAACATATCAAAGCTTTCATAGAATTAGAAAGAACCTTCTGCCTTGCTAGTGTATCCCAATTAGTATCTTTGAAGAAGGCGTGGCGTTTAACCTGCCACAAAAAGTACATTTATGGTTGCTTTTACCGTAATTTACAACTTCAAAGTACTAAGCAATAAATAACTCACTTCCGTAGCCCCTGTCGCGCCTAATCTTTGGACTGGGTTTTCGTTCAATAATCTAAAACAGAATGAATACACTGTCAGCCATAACCAACGTGAAAGGAATCCCAACACTCCAAAGTTAAAAAGGACAACCTTTTCCAACTATTGCATAAATCGTTTCCAGGTATCATATATAAAAGTGAAAACACAAGAAAAAAGAATGTCTATCTTGATTCGATAATAGCATGGTCAATCAAACTGATCTTGCTTGTCCTGCCAGATTTATGTGAATTTTGAAAGCCATTACTCCTTACATATGTGTTGGCTTATAATACGTGTTTTACACGATTGGTCATGTGCAAGTTTCATACAGGGATATTTTCCATTTGTAAGTTGATTAGCTTTAAAGAAACTTTGCACAGCATACCCAAAAAAAATTTCATACAAACTTTTTCCAGTGAACATGCTAAACACTGTAAAACAATTAATACCCATAATGTTTACTATATTCATGATATTTCGAAGTGTACATTGATACGCCATTTTTTCTTTATCACCAAAAAATTCAATACAAAACTGGGATTTTTATTTTTGGGTTGGGACTTAATGTGGTAAGTACGTATGGAATGTCCACATCACTTTTGTAATCTTATAGTGTAACCTTGTTAAAAGGCATCACTACTTTGTTAATACTTACTTATTTATCAAATCATATGCTTCAAAGCTCATCTCATCAGGAATCTTGGGCCATTGTATGTCTCTGTTAATTATGTTATCAAAAATTTGCTGCAAAACAAGCATCCATGAGAAAGTGTTCAGATATGCATCCAATTTCAAATAATAAATATATATATCAACCTCTTTAACATCCAACAAATTCACAGTAACACATATGACGAACTTAAAATCCGCAAAAACATAACCAAGCAAATAGCATTGAGCAAAAACCAATATATAAGTAATGACCTGATCAAAAGGCTGTAGCAGCTGGTACACAATGAAACAGAAAACCATGGAAGTAAATGCAAATAGCGACAAACAGACAGGACCTTGTCAGACCTTACCAATAGTTTTTCGCATTTAAGCAGTCCAACTTGTTTTGATCCTAGTGATATGGTTACTGTTTGTGATAAAAACACAAGTTTGTACTAAACAATAGACCAGCAAGATGACCACATAATAGAAAATTCAAATCCGGGACCCTCTCTACATCTACATCTTATGCATTATGATTTCGTCTAGAAATTTTTATGAAGAATTTCGTCCAAATTATTCCTTTTAGTTATCAGAGTTAAGGACTTAACAAATCACAAGAAGCTACCTGTGGATGTTCAGCATTAAATGGTGGAATACCCACAAGAAGCTCATACATTATGACACCCACAGACCACCAATCAGCAGTTGCACCTACAAGGAGAGCGATCGAGTAAAAGAATGTAAATCATACAAAACGGATTTGAAAGCACAGTAAATAAATTATTTATACAAAAAAATTATTAAATAAAAGCATTTTTTGTATAAGATGTACTGTTTAATCAGCGGATAAACTGCAAACCATGTCCCATGCCAAGTAGTATTTCAGGTGCCAGGTAATCCGGAGTGCCAACCACTGATTGTCTTTGACGATCTTCCCGTTTTGAAGAATGTCTAGGTTTTGGTTTATCGTTGTCTTCTAGGATGGCCGAAAATGATGGCGCTGATAAATCATCTGTGCTGTTGATAAGACCAACCTTTGAGAGCCCGAAATCTGTCAACTGTAATAACAGAGATTAAGCATTTAGAACATTATGTGACGATTTAAGGAACAGTACAGGTAATTTGAATTAATGATGCTGACCTTAATATGGCCATCTTGACCAATCAGTAAGTTATCTGGCTTCAGGTCTCTGTGAATCACGTTTAAGGAATGCAAATACTCCAATGCAAGAACCTGTAGAGTGACCAAGAAGATAGGGGGAAAAGGATAAAGAACAGAAACACAATTGTATAGAGAACTTACTATTATCCTGGTGAAAAACTAATGCAGTTATTTAGCATGCTTACAACTTCTGCAATATATACTCGAGTCATGTTTTCATCTAAGCAGCCTAGATTTCTCAACATCGAATAAAGATCTCCACCATTCAAATATTCCATAACTAGATAAAGATTTTCCCGACATGTGAAGGAGTAGAAAAACCGAACCTGTTCATCAGAGTTACATGAAAATTAGACCAGTGTGTTATGCAGCAACTTCATAAATGAGCAGTAAATTGCAGGTCTTCTTACCACAAAAGGATTTCGAACTGATATAAGTATGTCTCTCTCTGCCAAAATACTTTGAACTGCATTTTTGCGGATCATATCTGCCTTTTTCAGAACCTACAAAATATCAAAAAATGATTCCAACTCATTATAAGTAATCAGTTCGTATATTTAAAGAGACTTTTAGTAGTTTCTTTAGCCGTCAATAGCCAATTGGCAGTGCTCCGCAGAAAAATGCTCTTACTATTTATATGTTAATATTTTTAAAGACTACTTTGGTATAAAAAAAGTCTTACAGATTTTCAAAACTATGCAAGATTGCTATAATTTATCACATTTTTTTCTCTTAGACTTTTATGATTAAAAATATGTAGTTTGAATTTTAGTAGATTTATTATTGTAAGAATTAAAAGATTGGAAAGGACTTTAGAGATTTATGTTACGAAAGGCAATCCAAATTCCCAAATGGTAATGAAAGCAAGTTATCTAATAATATTGAAAATGAAAATTTATTTATTAGTTCAATTGAAAAGTCATCATAATGACATTTCTTATGAAAAAAATCATCAACTAGTCCACATCAATGTCTTTACCGCCTTCAACAAGAGAATAAGTTATGTGAAAAGAAAAATCTGAGAATCAACGTGACATGATAAAGAATGAAGAAAGTATCAAGAACTTGGATGAGATTGCTTCAAAGGTGTGATATGTATACATTTTATTAGAATATCACATGAAATTCCTCAAAAGTCCTCCTTAAAATATAATTCAAATGTATATATTTTTAAATACTTAAATTTTTATAAGTTTTAAAAATTTTAACTCAGTAACACCAAGACTTCAATGTTTATTCCTTAAAAGGCAGAGTAGTAAAAAATGGTCCAGATTCAAGATAAATCAAGTTTATCATGAGTTTAAGTATTCTCATCGAGCAAAAGCTTAAATATATTTACAATAAATCATAAAATTATACTCAGTCTATTTACAATTTGATCCATTCGAATTGAAGTTGTGGTGGGCTCGGTTGACCCATCAAATAACTTAAAAGAAAAGAAAAGTTATTGTGTGTAAGAAAAAAAATTAATAAACAAAACTAATGTTAAAATTTGAAGTTTATGTGAAGTTGGTATAACTTGAAATCACATGGATGGTGACTTATATGTGCTCTCATTTTAATTATAATATTTTATTTAAATAAGTTATAATTTAATGTTTATTTTTGTGTTAATAATTAATTATTCTGTTAGAAACATTTCTTTATTTTTTTTTAACATACATGGGTTGGAATAATATAAATATTTTTCCTTTGGTTTGGGTAAAAAATAAAGTAGGAAATTATTGGTTTAAATAAAAGTTGAACAGAATAGTAGCTAGAGATTGTGAGCATGTATCCAAGTAGACAAAGATAACTTCTGGAGGTAATTTTGGAAATGCACATCCCCTGAAATAACATTCTATGAAGTCTTGAATTTCATGTATTATGCTTTGTTAAATATAACATTTTAATATTTATAATTTAAGTATATTGACCTATCTAGTTTACCAACTTGGGATGGATAAGATCATACTAATATTTTTCAAATTACATGTTAAGTTGAATCAAACTAACTCATTTATAAGATAAGGTAGGTAAATGTTGACCATGATCAAATTTGGACAACTATATTAAGAATGTATTGATTATCCTAATTAAATATCACAATATGTATCATTTATAAGTTTTGATTGAACACTAGGACTTGTTTTATAAAAGGAAAAATCTCTTAAAATCATAATCTAGTTGGCCGCCTAAGAATATATGCTACTATGTACCGTTTAACAGCGGAACTCATGAATCAATTCATCTCAATTTTCTTTTAACTTTCTGCAAAGAAATGGTTTTATTTGATAAGGAAACAAACCTTTATAGCAAATAAATCACCGGTTGCTCTTTTTCGGGTAAGAAAAACTCGTCCAAATGCACCCCTACTTATGGGTTTTATTATTTCAAAGTCTTCAATAGAGGTTCGGTCCTTGGAACAAGTATTAATAGGGCTAGCACGTAGGCTACGAACTGCATCATCTTCCACTGAACTCTCTTCATCAGCTACGCTAGTTGATGAGTCCACCTTTTCATCTTCTATCTGCCCACAAAGGGATATATATTTCTCCCTGCAAAATGAAGTAGCAAATTCAAGGTTAGGTTTAAGCACCATGCCAGTACCAGAAAATAAATTAGAAATGCTAGAGCAAAACAGTGGCTTTAGAAAAATCTTACAGAGATTTTCGAAATAGAATAAAAAATTAAGTGTCTGTCCTAGATCAAAATAAAATAGTCACAGGTGCTCACTGCAAAAGTTTCTCTATTCGTCGTCCAAAAGTCTCCACAATAAGGGCATCCACTTTTCTGTCTTGAATGGCATATTTCAGGTCTTCTAAGCGATCAAGCATATACTCCAGAGCACTATAGTCACAGTTGTTCACATTTGCGACAGCACGGGCTATTTCAACTAGCTTGCTTATCTGTCATTTGACAGTCTAGTTATCAATATAAAAAATCCAGAAATAAATGAGGAAAATAGAAAAATTACACTTTTCACACAATTGTAGAAAAACTCACTTAACAACTTTATTTCAATAATATAATATATATTAATATAAATTAAAAAAAAAAACTTATAATTAGAATATCAATGAAGATATTAAGGTTCCTTATCCTTATGACAGAAGACTTCATAGATTATACATATTGATTATACGTTTTCATCTAATTTAATGTTTCCTGTGTAACGATGTAAATGAAGAATTACAACACTGGTAAGGTATACCTGTTCACAACTTTCAAGTTCAGACAATGTTCTCCGTCCACTTAGTAACATTTCCACCTGAGTGGTTCGTGGTGTTACCAATGGTGATCTCGGTGTCAAGCTCCCAGCTGAAGATACCTTTGTTCCATGATCAGGTTTTACGCAGATGCGAGCCTCGCATGATGTTCTGGGTGAAAGGTTCAGATCGTCCATGAGAAAAGTATTGTCAGGATCTGTAGTAGAGTCGAGAATGTCTTCAGAGCATCTAAGTGTCAGGTTATTTTTCTCTAGAGATAAATCATTGAACTCTTCAAGCACATTTGAAGAGGCAAGGTCAAAGCTTTCTCCAGGAGTATCAGTGCTTTTGGGTGTGCTTTTTGGTGTCCAGGATTCCATTATCCTTTCAATGGTTTCACAAACTCTTTCAAGACGCTCGTTTACAGTTAAACCTTTCAAATCACATCTATCCGCAATTGTGCATATTCTTGAATGCTCCTCCACATGTACAATCGGTATTTCAACCTCACAAATCCTGCATATCATTGAATCCCCGTATGCAAGAGTATGGTGGTCTCCCCAGAATCCCCAAGAAATCTTTCGCGTTCTTGATGATGATTGTGAATTGTCAGGATGACAAGAGGAAGTATCCAAATTTTCAGCATTGACTTGCAAGTTGTCCATTTCACCTTTGGATGGGGGGGTATCTGCAGCATCTTGATCTTTTCGCTTTTTCTCAGCAGTTGGAAACTTTCTCCAAGAAGACATCCTATAGCTGCCAGAAGTTGATTCAACACTCTTGGCTGTACTAACCTCCGGGTTGCCAACCGCAACACTTACTTGTTGGTCAGCTTTACCCTGTGTTGTCATCGGTTTGTCTTTCTCTTTACTACGTGACATTTTTAACTGTTTGTCAGCGGTCTCGTGTCCAGCAGGTGGAATACTAGAATTCTGCTGTGCAGCCTTCAAAATTTGCTCAGAATAGACCCCAAGGTCGCTGAGTTGGTGAAGACCCAGAATGTGGTCTTGTTCAAATCCGCTTTCCTTCTGAAATTGCACTAATCGAGTGCAACGAGTGAGAATAAACAGTAGGCGTGTATGAGCTTGCTTGAGTATCCCCACTGGCAATTCTTGACGTTTGTCATCTAGATTTTGAACTATAGATTCGCATTTGATCCAAAACTGGGTAGCAGACATCTTTGCACATTGTTGAGCAACAATCAACAGATCCTCCAGCCTCTCTCTCCATTCACGATCACACACTAAGTTTTTTTCAAGAATGCCCACCAAATCTCCAGCGAAACCACCCAAGTCAGAATCAACCTCTTCCTTTAATTTCTCAAACTTAGCTCTAATCGCCCCCATGACTTCCTGCAATATTTGATTTCAGGGGAAAACAAGTGCTGAAGAATTTTATTCATTTTAAATTGATGAACAGTAACACGAAACTTGAACAAGTTAAAGGGAGAGTACCTCCATGTGGCCAAAGGCACGATGTTTCCAGATTGGAAATGGTCTGACTCCCTTGGAGTTGAGTTCATGGGAAAAGCTTTTGATATCAGGATTTCTCTTTTTGCGTCCACTAGTAAGTCGCAGGATTTCCTGAAAACGTGGGGATTGCATTTCTTTGGCGAAAGCTCCATGATGACCCTGTGCAAAACACATGCAATGAACCTGAGCAACCTACATTTCTCCAACTATCGATCATAAAAAGGAAACAATTAAATAAGAAAAACACTAATTCAGTAAATATTATCATGCACAACAATACATCATGTCTATCACCTCTAGCACAGGAATGAGTTGCGAATGAGCTCTGAGCGATTTGGTTTGATTCAAATGAGCTTTTTCCCCTGAAAAGAACAACTACATTAGCGAAAGCCAGCACGAAATAATCACTAACCATTTCGCTAAGTCCCAAACAGGAAATGAAACTAGAATTGAGGCGAGATTTAACAATATAATAGGAAATGCAGACCTAGGTCTCTTTTCGGATGGGAATGAAATTTGGATCTAAATCTGGCGTCATTGATAGTGACAGCAGCATTCTGTGTGAGGAAGGAAGGAGCGCCAACGGAGGAGGAATAGCGAAGAGGCGAAGCGGAAGAACGCGTTCGAATATTATTCAGCCCTAAAGAGGACGCGAGCAAGATGGAAGAAGATTCAGAGCATTCATCTTCCTCTTCTTCCTCCTCTTCATTGCCTAAATTACTCCGTCGAATAGGAATGGGCGGGATCTTCAGGAGCTTAGCTCTTCCGGCGGGCGATGACGGTTTCCCAGGCGCAGGATGGTCTTGACCGGGTTTGTGCGAAGAGTGCGGCGGCGGGGGAGGGTTGGACGACATGGAGGATGATGAGTTTGGGATTCTTCATGGCATTGTGAGTGTGTGCGTGTGTGGTGTGAGAGAGAGTGAAGAGAGAGATTTGAATGAAGAAAAGATGAATTGAAAGAATCAATGGTGTGTGGGAATGATGATATGAGAAATTCACGGAAAGAGGAACCAGAAGATGGAGACAGCAAAGCGGGATTTTCAGTTAAGCCCAGTTCGTTGAAGAATATAGAAGGAAGATCAATGTCAAACGTGCTTCCCGCGAACCATGTTTGTTCAATATTACGTGTCATCTGTGTGTTTCGCGTGCCCGGGAATAAGACCGCTCCAACTTCCTTAACCGTTCCCTATTCCCAAAACTTTTATTTTATACTAACAAAATAATTTTATATTTTTTCAATTTCAAGGTCATAATTCTGCATACTTCATCAATGCAATTGGATTTTCAATTACAACATGCTGCATCAAAAAAATTCCAAAACCAATTCTCAACACCATTATAATAATCAAAACATAAAACTTTGTATAAAAACAAATTTCAAATTAAAACGATATTTAAAACTAATCATTGGTCACTTTTTAGATAAAATGTTACCACTACTCTTACTACTGCGACACTTTTTATAGGTATCTTAATATATAAATAAATTCTAAAATACATATTCAAACCATTATACGTGTTTGACACAACATACACGTACTATCACAATTGTTATTTTAATTTATCTATACTTTCTTCCTCTACGGTAGAATCCATAGAAAATACACAACTTGGTAACGATAAACAAAATTATCTAATCACAATCAATCATGAAGATAGGACAACCCAAACTATTTAATAATAACTGTGTTAAGTGAATCCGCGCAAGCTCTGTTTTTCCCTCGAATTACCAATTTGTATCTGGACAACATTAACGTCACAAGCTCAAAATTTCCACTTCATGTATATATAAACTTACATCTCAAAGCTTAGCCCATTACTTAGTTTTAACTTTAGAACTTGGAATTCAGCCAATATCTCTGTAGCATGGAAACACTTCCTAGCAATCACGAATTTTTGAAGTTGATTACAAAAAGAAACAAATGGATGCCCCCGCAAGTCCTCTTACAAAACACAAGCCAAATTGGACAGGTTGAATGGATCCACTGCCTTATTGTCAATGTTAATGACTTAATGTAAGAACACTTCGTTGGGTTTTAGAAAGTAGAAAAAAGGGGCAAGACGCGACTGCAAAAATTACCCGGTAAAGTTTGAAAATAGAATACAGAAGTAATTAAAAGCCGTTCGATTTTAACAACGACCAAGTATATACTTTCGAACAAGAAACCCCATAACCGAGTAAGATTTTGGCGCAGGAAGATTAACCCGCAATGAGTTGAACCGTGCAATAGAAGAGAAAAATATCCTAAAGATTCACTTTATAACCTCCTGGGGAACTGAGGAAATTTTCACAAATTGCTACTAAATGAATATCTATGTAAAGATTAAATGCAAGAATTATTCACTAATCTTTGTCTCTCCTTTTATCCTTTTCTCTCCCCTTCTTTTCCCCTTCCCCTTCACCTCTCACTCTAATAACAAAAAACAATCTGGGGGAAAACGAAAACAAAAACAGAGTCAGCAAATCATTTAAGACTTCTTCGATCTCTTCGAACTCCCTTCTCTTTTATTAGCCTCTGCAGGCTTCTTCTTGTCTTTCCTTTCTCTCTTCTTTAGAGCAGTCATGTGGGCCTTCAATATAGTTGCATAAGAAGCTTGAAAGCGTTGGTGATCCTTCTGTCCAACCTTAGCAATGAAAAATCCAGTTATATATTAATATATTAATATATAATATTACAAATGGAAACAATTTATACGGACATGAAAATACGGGGAAGCATATATAACCCGGAAGGTCTAGAAGAACTCAAATTTCTAAACGTAACACCACACACGCACACACACATATATATCCATTTGAAGGTCACCAGTTCACTGCTTTTAACTTTTCATGCCTAGATCTATAATACGTTGACAAGTCTTGAAGTGCTGATAGTGTATGAAAATAATACTTTACTAATGTTTTAGATAGCAACATGTCTTTTATTGATCCCAATAAACTCCATTAATCACATGCCAAATAATTTTTTCTCAATTTTGGCCTAAAGAATGTGGAGAATCAGCTGGGGCAGGCAGACAAATTCATTCCATAGAAAAACCTGGAATAGCAATCGCTAGAGCGTAACAAATTACTACAATTCGGCCTCGCCTTCAAATCAATCGATCTTTTATCTCAAATTACTATAATTTCATATTTTCCCCTGCCTAATAAGTCAATCCAAATTTTAAAAGAAAACAATAAGGCTTCCTTACATTTTGAAGTTTGAATTGTGGCCTTCCCCATAAAATAAAAATAATGCTGAGGATAAGATAAATCCAAACTAAATTGAATGACTTATACTTTATTTATACCAATGACCATCGTTTTCAGAATCTTACTATTCACGATTCAACAAGTTCTAGCTATATTAAATGACTTCATAAATACGTGAGTGAATCTATGTAATTTGTTATCACCAATTAGATTTCACAATACATATGCTTTACATGTAATAGCGAAAAATAGCATGTGAGCTTAAATTTAAAATGAAAAGGCATTTGAAAAAACAACGTTGTTGTTTTCAACGGCTTCTGCTTAAGTTGTTTTATCCATTTCTAGTTTATAATGCTTGTTGAACACTACATATCATCTATAAGATATATTTGGCGTAATTTTTCTTTCGTATCTAAATCTTACAATTCGATACAAATTTCTAGTACACGATTCAAAAAATAACTCACCAATCATAATTTGAATATCAATTGGGTAACCTTGACATAAACGACAGCAAAAAATCTAGCAGGAATTAGGATAACACGTTTGACTACTGAGCAAACTACAGTTTTCCACACTAGCAAGTTGTACTATAATGGATTAAACAAGTTCCACAATAGAGAAACCCCCTGCTCAAATATAACATTTCCAACCCTATTGTCCAATCTAAAGGTAAAAGAGAACGGATAATCTTCAAAAGAACTGATACAAGAAAGATTGCTAGGAGTATGATCTTGACATAAATCAGTATTTAAGTTAATACCCATTAAATAAAACCATATAAATCAGTCTAGAATAAGTTTCTTGAACCATTTTAGTACCAAATTGTGTTTAAAAATTCTTACTGAATATGGTTTGAATTCTAGAAATCATATAAAAACAGAAAAGAGGACAGAAATAAGGAAACTTGTAGGTTTAGATTTAGATACGTACCGAAGTAGATATTGTCTTTTTCCCATCAGTGGCACGTATAAGGCATCTATACTCAATTGTTTCCCCAGCAGTCTCCAGTTTATCCTTTTGCAGCTTAGATTTCAAACAAGCTGAAAGAGACGGAAACAAAATCAGCGGGCAGACACATTAAACACAGAAGTTTAACCCAAGCTAACCAAGAAGAGAACAATTAACACCAACATCGTTTAAGAGTAACCCAAACGGAGCCCTTCTCGGTGCTGCGTTCAAACATGCTGGTGAGCTCATTGAGAAACGGATCTAGCGGCAGAAGAACCTAGTCAAATCGAAAAACACCAATTACATGGAGTCAGAATAATTCGAAATCATTCGTTTATCTAGCAATTAGCATCACTACACATCCCCCATACCACTGAAACAATAATACTCATAAATTATAGATCACGACAACACTAAACATTTTAAAATTAAAATACAGATACTGACAGAATTTGCGTAACAGAATGTGAATTTTGGAGTTAATAGTGCGAATGATTAAAGGGTAGATTATTCCCTAAAACGATCTAATTTTAATATAAAATGCGAGGAAGAGAAAACCGGAGTAAAAAGAAATGGAATGAGGAAGAAGATGTAGGGGGATAGGATCGAGAAACATGGTTACCATACCATGGTTCAGACAGAGGAAGACGAAGTCGTCGTGGTCGTTTAGGTTGAAGGAAACGAAAACGAGAAGGAAAAGAAAAAGGCACAAGAAGAAATGCAGGCGAAGCCGATTCAACTTCTGAACTGATATCAGGGCCCAAAGCCCAAATAATTCAATCCAAACTTAACTGTAGGATATTGCTTCCTGCACCCCACCAATTATGCAACCACACATTATTAGAAAACAAAAAAACTTTATTCTGAAATTTTTAAAATAAGAACTCACTTTTTAGGAATGGAAAACTAAATATTTTGAGAATTTGGAGAGTGCATAGAGAAATTTTTGTGGTGCAGGAAGAAAATGTTTTTTGTAAAGAAAGACCCAACAAGTTCTGTTGTTATCAACAGCTCAATAACTACTGAGTACTTCTTTCTAAAAATGAAATAGATGGGTTAATTTTTGAATGTGGAAGTAAATTTGAAGAAAAAAGAAGGGATGTGGGTGAGATTATCAGAAACATTTCCAGCCACATATGAAGATGTTGCTGCAAGCGCGATTCCTCTCCTCGGTTCAACACACCTTCCTCGTCTTCTCTCCCATTCTCACCAAACCTACCTTCAGAATCACTGTTAGATCGCAAAAATCTTCTTCTGAATCTTCAGATGATGATTCCGCTCCGAAGGGGTTCGGTTTATCGGACACTGCTACCACTGCAAACAATAAAAAGAAACAGAAGCAGAAACAGAAGGGGCAGAGAGAAAGGGCCTCCGTAATTCGCCGAACTCCGCTTGAAAAACCCGCTTTTGTTTCGGAGAAACAAGAGGGTGGTAAGGCCAAGGAAGAGGGCAAGAACGAAAGCGCTTTTCTTCTTGCAATGCTCGGTTTCGGCATCGTCATTTTCATTGAGGGCATTGGTCTTGCAGCATCTGGTACACCCTTCTTCAAATTAAATTCATCTATTATTCACTCTTTATTTCAAACCTTAAACAACTGTGAGTGTGTCAGTAGTAGATTCAAGGTATCAGATTTAATTCAGTGACTATTGCTTGAAGGGCTTAACTTTTCAAACACTTCTGATTAATCGGTTGTGTCACTTAGCAGATATTTATAATGACAATGGCTTTATCTGTGTTAGAATATTGTGCATCTTCTCGTTGAGCTGTTTATTAGTCTCGTTCAAATCCTTTCAAAAACAATGATCATGGAAGTCAAAATTCAGAGCTTGCCATGACCAAAGTGCCATGCTCAAGTGTTGGATATGTAATTCAAATGCAGTATGGAAAACCTCTTTCTGTGAAGTTTTTATGTGATACCATACATTTACGGAAAACTGTCATTTTTCTGTAGTTGGAAATTTGTGTCTGGTTAAGTCTAAAATATGGTGACTGAGTTTTCAATCTCTACTTGCAGGCTTTCTACCACAGGAGTGGGACCAGTTTTTGGTTAAGTATCTGTATCCATCGTTTACCCCTACAGTGTTCTTGTTTGTGGCCGGAACAGTTGCATATGGAGTGTTTAAGTATTTGCAGAATGAAAAAATCACAGAGCAGAAATAATGTGACATGTATAATGTAAAAAGTCCAATGCTGTGTAAAATTACAAGTGACAGCCACCGCAATCATACTCTGGCTTCAGTTTCATTCTATTCCCTTTTGCTGCTGAGATGAAAGATGACGAGAAGGCTGTGTGAACTCCATTAAAACTCTTTTAAGAAGCATTTCTATTGGATCCCTGGTACCAGCATGAACATTGAATCATAGGGCCAAGTAACAGTTTTGAAATGGCTTCGTTCCTTGTAATTAAACGTCCTTTTAGCTATAAAACGTACTTTTGCTCTAGTTTTTGAACTTTTCTGAGGTAGGTTTCTCGCCAAACACTACTACATCGTGCTTTAAATCATTTACCCCTGGTTGTTGGAATTTTGTGTTGAAATTGTTGGATTATGTTATACAATGGTTGTTGAAATTTTGTGTTCCTCTACAGTAAAAGATACTTTCGCATCACCCTAATAAAATTGGGCCTTTGTGGAACTGTGTGTGCTAAAATAAAAGAGAAAGTAGAGGTTTGATGTTATGCTTGTGATCTGAGTCTTCCTCTTCCTCTTTGCATCATACAATAACACAGTAAAATCTGTTTTACCGAATGCCTGATAAACAAGAAAAGGAAGAATGTTTTTAGCTTATCTGGAACACATACCAGTATTCCTCTCGTATTTATCACACCCAAGCTATGATGCTTCGACATTTCTCATAAATATTCTGTGTCTGATACGTATAGGACACCGACACTTGTACAATACTTGTAAGACATATTATGTCCGATATGAAAGACTTTTTTTATCTTTGACATGATTTTGATTTTAATGATTAAAATAAAGAACAAATTTTATATTATCACTACTTTTTGCATATTGCATATTTGATGGATATATTAGATTCATTTTTGTGTTAGATGATAATGTGTTAGTTGACAATTTCAAACTTAACATGTATATACACACTGTGTCCTGTGTCCTATATTTTTACAATTTAACCGTATCTTCATATCCGTATTCGTGTCATATCCATACCCGTTTCCATGTCTTGTGTCTTATATTTTTACAATTTAACCGTATTTTCGTATCAGTATCCGTGTCATATCTATACCCCGGACAACATAGCACCCAAGTCAGAAGAGATAAATGTTGATCCATCTTTTTCATTTTGACAACCAGACAAGCCACTAGTTTACGAGATTCTTGGAAGTGTGAGAGGGCAAATGCAATTCAACTTCAACAATTAAAGAAAAATTGTCTGTAATTTGATGTATCCGACGTACATGTTGAACAAAGTATGAGAAGGACAAACGACATGTTGGTACAACATTAGCCCCCTTTGCAAGCAAGCTAGCCCTTTCATCCAGGAAGATCCCTGTGGTCCTCTCCTCTCTCATCGTCACCTATTTATCGGTTTCTATATGGATCATCTTCTTTCTATCTATATCTTTTCTCATCACATCAATTTTATGTTTCAGTATCCACAACGGGAATTCATTACCATACCCGGTTATAAATATAAATATTATAATTTCATTAGGATAAACATTTTAAGTCTGATTCTGATATCATGCTAAAATTTGATTTTAAACTTAATTTAATCTATACCAAAACTGATTTGTATGACGAGGTTCGCACTCCACTTATATATTATGAAATTGTATTATCTCTAATTGATATGAAACTTCAAATAAATTAGTCGGAATATGTCGATTCTATGTGCATATGTTGTTGGAAGTCCCACATCGATTAGAAATAAAGCAATTTCATAGTATATAAATGAGATACAAACCTTATCTTTCAAATCGGTTTTGTAAGGTTTAATTAGACTTAAAAGTTCACTTTTAATATAATATCTGAAATGACAACTAAGTAAATGTGTGAATTTGTAAATGTTGTAGTCTATAATCGCAACCACTGCACGTTTTACCATTTTCTTGTTAGCTTGTAATTTTATCTTTTTTTCTGGAAGATTTATTGTGGACTTTTCCTCATTATTTTTTTAAGAATATTGCTATGATGATGTTAAGATATTAAAGCAATTTTTGCAATAAAAATACAGCTGCTTAAGATTCCTTGATGAAAAAGAAATGTAAAGAATATAATGTCAGAATGTGAAGTTAGTGCATGACTCTATTCTATAAAGTAACTCACTATATTATTAAATTAGTTAAGTAATTCATACAGCAAAAGTATTACATCGAATATACCATAACTACTTTTCTGTCCATTTTCAAAAGTACGGTGTTTTCCTAAGAAATTATGATTCTCGTTTTATAAAAAATAGATAAAAAATAAAAGAACAATTAAACCTAATAATAACAAAATTAATGTATATGATATACTCTTTACAGCTTGAATGAAAAATGATAACTTATGATTTAAAAGTCGTCTGCTGCACTTTTCATAATTTAGTTATATACCTACACCTATTCTATGTATATAATCAAAAGACCTAATTAATGATTATCATTCTACATTTAATTTTTTAAGCACTTTAAAATAATTGAAGTTTATAAATTTTAAACTTATTTACTTAGCCTTGATTTAGTACCTTAAAAGCAAAGTGTAATAGTTAATTTTGTGGTGTAGTTAGAATATTATATCGTTAAAAGACAAAGACTAACTTTACTTGAATTCAGATAAGAAGTTTACCTCTTTCAATAGATTAAAGGCGTAAAGTATCAAACAATGTAAACTGACATAATAATTACTTTGACACTATCCGTGTTGAAAATTCAATGGTATATTTTTTACTAATCATGTCAACTTCGGTCGTGAACATGCTTGAAATAAATCTTTTAATCTAAAAATTTAAAACTTTAAAACAGTTTATTATAATATATGTTTGTGTTAGCACAATTATTTTGTGACAGAGATCAGATGAACCAAGTCACTGTTCAAAGAATAAGATTTCTAGTAGAATAATTATTAAAAGAGATATTATTATAAATGACATCAATTATTTTACGATAAAAATTAAATGAATCGAATTATAATCAAATCGTGATGTTTAGATCGGACGAGATGTATAGTTGAAAACAGGACCACTGAATCTTAGGTTAAGGTGGTTCTAATAGCAGCTGGAGTGGCAAAACAAAACAAAAGGCATTAAATTGTGCGTTGCGTGTATGCATCCATCCATCAAATTGAAAGAAAGAGGTGTGGTGTGAAGTTTCAGGTGAAGCAGTTCCTCCTCAACTCACGCCAAAATATTCGCAGTAAAGTAACTCTTTCTCCATGTCTCTAACTTTGGGTGGGTCATACATACTAATTACTACAACACACACTTTCACTGGTCCCACATTCTTTTAACCCCCCCAACCCTAATATCTACCCTTTCATAATCAATCAATGTATAAAAACCTACCCTTCCTGCTCTTCCATCCAATCAACTTAAGTTTCTTCTCCATACCCCTTTCTCATAGATCAATCGATCTTTAAAAAATTACATCTTTTGATCGTGTTTTTGAGATATTATCTATTTTGACGTTGGAAATATCATATCGACTAGAGATAAGGTCAATTCATAATATATAAGTGGGTGTAATCTTTATCTTATAAGTCAATTTTGTAAGATTCAGTTAGACTTAAACTTCACTTCTAACATGATATCGAAACCATATTAGAGTCTATTCTAACGAACTTTTTTAGACATTATGTTCATTGTCCCACACACGAGCTTCTGTCGGGTTGAACTCCACTTCCAACATTTGGAGCATAGAATTCTATCAATATTTTGTTCTTGAAAAATACTTTGATGGACAGTAAAAATGTGGCAAAGTTAGTTTAGTTAGATTTTGAACCATTTTGGTGGAGTATGTATATACAATATTAATTATAGTGGTCAAGATTTCAAGGATAATTTTTGAACATGGTACTCCATGTTGGATTTGGAACATATGGTGATTGATTGTATTTATGGTGTAATTAAGTTGTAGTAGCTAGTGAGGTGTTGTCCCCATCAATGAAAATAAATGTGGCCCATAACAACATTAGCTTAGAGTGATGGGGTGAATCAGAGACAGAGTTGTGTTCTGTTCTGTTCTGTGTTGGCTGGGACAACACTGGATTTAATTACTTTTACCAACTCAAACAACTTCAAAAACTAAACTTTTCTCTCGGTTTCAACTCCTGCTTTTAATTTTTCATTATTTCTGTCCTTTTTTTTCACTTTTCTTGTCTCAGACTACCCTTTAAAAAAGCTATTTTCGAAGTAATTTTAAAAATATTATCAATTTTTTTTCTTTATATAATTCTAAAGCATTCCTTTTATATATAATGCAGACCAACACATTGGTTGGTTATTGATATATAGTGCATTAATTAAAAGAATCGGCAAATAAGTTAAGGTTTATTGAAAGTTATAATAAACGTGATATTAATAAAAAATTGTTTTCATTACTTCAAAAAATAACAATTTTTTTTTCTTATTACTTCGAGCGAGAACTTGATGCACGTATATAAATTATGATACTTAAAGCAAGATAATGTTATTTTACCAAACAAATTATTACGATCGATTATTTCGTTAAACGTGTGCATTACCTTAAACAACAGCAAAATAATTTCTACAGTGTCAAGAAATTAGTGGATTACATACATTGAAAACGATTACCATTGATAGAGATATGAGTAAACGCACTGACAAGTACACTTGACACTCAAATTATGGTTTAATTAATATACTATTGTGCGTGTTATCGACCAAATTGAAAATAAAAGTAACGAAAACAGCACAATTTATTTATTCTATTTTATTTTTTTAAGGATAAAATTTGTATTAATGTTGGAAGTCTCGTAACGACTAGAGATAAGGCCAATTTATAATATATAAGTGAGTACAATCCTTATCTTACAAAACCGGTTTTGTGGGATTGAATTAGGCTTTAAGTCTACTTCTAACATGGTATCAGAGCAAGTTAGAACTTATTCTAGCGAATTTTCTTGAACATTTTGTTTTACTCGCTATCTCGGACCACCCACTAATTTTTTGTCAAACACGAGATGGATATACCTCAATTTGAGGGTTAGTAAAATTATAATATTTTGTATTTTTTTTTTTACTGATATTCGTATAAAATTCCTTCGGTGATGAAATTTGTCCTATGAAAGTGTTTTATTGACACTTCCTTTCATAGAGATTAGATTAAAAGAATTGTTTCCATATAATGTTTTTCGACAGAAATACTTTTTTCAAAGTATAATTCCACTAAGTAACAAAATATAAGATTTTGACATGTGCATGTTACATAATATATGTTACACGATAATTATGAAAAACATTATAATTAAGAATGATTAAATTCAACTTTTTTTTTTTACTCGCAGAAAAAAGTGGAGAATGTTGAATAAATGTGATTGCATAGGCGTGCAATAATGAATAATTGTAATAATGATGAGAAGCAAGTCACAGGAGTGAGTGAAAGCATGGAGTAAAGTATGTAGACAATGGTGTTTATTATTATAATAAATATAATATGTATGAAAAAACTTTAAAGGTCAAATAAAAGACAAAAAAAGAAAATAAAAATCAGGCGCCGCTAATACCACTTTTCAATTTCAACAGATTTACATCATTGTCGATTACAATATTTCAACAACATTAAGATTTAATTGAAGAAAATGAAGAGTGAGGCATCTAAAGATGCCAGAGAAATATTTAACACAGCTTCGTAGGATATGGTAAAAAATTGATCTCGATTTATACGTATAAAAGAAAAAACTTTCAAGAATAGTCAGAATCTTAAATGAATAATACTATGTAAAAAATAGTTCCTTTTTAATATGGATGATGGTGTGGAATTGGGCATTGAAGAATGTGGCATTTATCTGTTTAATTTATTATGAGTGAGTTTTTTGAGTTAGTCGAAAGGTGTATTTGACTCTATGTTTGTGCAAGTTCTCATGGTTTAGGGTGTTTTTTCCCAGGATTTTGGGCTGCGATTATGTTGGTTTCGGTTTATTTTAAGGAAAATGTTTTTTTAACACAAATTTTGACAAATTTATTTAATAATATGTGATAATATTTTTAAGTAATTTTTTATTTTTCTATTTTTTGATATTTCAAAACTATTCATAAAATAATATTTCATAAGAGAAAATATCAAAATTTAGTATAAAATATAACTGTCCTTCTACTTGTTATTTTATAAAATATGGGTTAAATATGTTTTTGGTTCCTCAAGTTTGAGTGAAACTTGGAATTAGTCTCTTTTCAAAAATTTTGACCAATTTAGTCATTCATCTTTAAAAATGTGTGAATTTAATTTTTTTAACTAAATTTTGTTAGGTTTATCTGACATTTTAAATCGTATTTGAATTGTTTATACTGTTTGATATATTTTCGCTTGAATGTTAACTTGAATGTTATCATAAAGTACGCTTAAAATGTCAAATAAACTTAACAAAATTTGATGAAAATGACTAAATTCACATATTTCTAAAAAATGAAGGACTAAATTAGTATAAAGTTTCAAAAATAAACTAATTTCAAAATTTACCGAAACTTGAGTGAGAAAAACATATTTAACCCTTATTCTATTAACATTACTTTAATAGTAATTAAATTATTAATCCCTAACTTATTGTGTTTTCCAAATTTAATAAGCAAGGGTTTTGGGGAACATCATAGACGAGTTTATTTGATTTGTGGGGCAGATGTTTTATGAGTGGGAGTTGTTTCCTATGTTCGTATTTTGTATCTACCAAATTTGTGTCTGTCCTTTTGCCTATACTTAGCTGCTATCTTATAAATAAACCATTTTTCTTAAAAGAAATGTTAAAATGCATCAAAATTCACAAAATGTACAACCTAAGTTAATAGAAGAAAAAAAGAAGTTGCACAGTCCTATTTATGACAACCCATATCTCATAAACCCTCAAAAGATGTAGAACATAAATTGCAGTATCTAAAGGTCTGAAGTTCACAACTGCATTGAGATGTGATCTTCTTTTGGCTCAAACCCGACCACCAAAAAAGCTCAGATACCCATCAAAACTGGTGCAGCATTAGATTTTTTTTTCAATACTTTGTGTAAGAAAATTAATCAAACACTTATGAGTGATTTTGGTGTAAACGTTGTTTGACTTAAGAAACATATTGTTCAACCTACTCTATCAATGGCTACAAATTTTTCCTTCTCTTCTTAATTCTATAACTGTTGTTTCTTTGTCTGAGATTGCAGTCAAATGGTGAAGTGAAATCCAGCTTGGCTTCCGGAAATTGCGTTATTTGAGGACCAATGGTCTCCTAATTTTTCAGACTTTTGGGTCAACCTTCGTATTTAATGCACTCATCACCTGCTACTCAATCAACTCAAGCTTTCCTTCCATTTCTATCTATTATTTTATTATTCGCATAAATTCTCAAGTTTTAAAAATATATTAAAACTTAATTAATTTGTTAAGAATATAAATATGAGTCTAAGTTTTATATTAGTTAATGTTAGTTAAAAATAAAAAAAGTAGAGCATTATATAAAGATAAAAACCTATAAACTCATTATCTTAAGATAAGTTTGAGAGTGGTGTCAATGATTTATGTGGTTGGACTCAAGTCTCATTGATATTGTATCTCTCCAATGAAACTCCCTCTATAGACCTAATTATAAGATGAAGTAAATTTTAAGTCTAATTATATTTTATAAAATTAGTTTATAAGATGAGAATTGTATTTACTTATATATTAATAATTGACTTAATTTCTAATAGATGTGAGAGTTCCAATACAATTCTTAAGTGTCGAGTTATATATATATCAAACTTATTCTCTTTTATATTATATTAAGAAATAAATTCTAAATCTAATTCAACTTAACAAAATTGACTTGTTAGAAGAAATTTGTACCGATTTATATATTAAGAATTGATTTTAACTCCAATAACAAAATACCTAAAGAGCAAATTACAAATTACATTGTACATCTCATATGTGTGGAATGAAGTCTGTTTTTTTTAAAATTCTCGACTAAAAATAAAATAATTTTATATATAAATAAATACAAATCTAATTTTATAAATTAGTTTTTTTTAGATTAAATTATATTTAAATTTCACTTTTTAATATGTTAACGATAACTATGGATGAACCATGAAGCTTGTTTCGAAATACAATTACAAAATGTAATTTGAGATTTGGAGGTGTAAAAAAGAGGGTGTTTTTGGTTTTATGGTTGGGTTTGTAAGGAGCAAGGGGGTGGTTTTTTGTGTGTAGTACAGAACAAAACGTGTCCCACTTTTACGAAAAAGAGATCCCTAAAAGCATTTTGAAGATTGAATTTGAAAAAATTATAAGCCTCGCCTCACAAATCCCCATAAAGTTATCTTCAAATTTTTAAGAAAGAGGGTCTTGTCTTGGGGGCCCTCCCACGCCTCATCATTTCTTGGCTTTTGTGTTTTCTTATCATCTATATCCTTCACATACCAAAATATCATCAAACTAAAAATACCCATTCATCGATTTTGCAGACACAAATTTATGTACCAGACATCCTCCATAAATAACATACATTAGGTCAAACATTTCAAATATCTTTCATCAAAACGTAACGTCACTAATAAAATGCTTCCCAAAACAAACAATTTTTTAATAAATTACTAAAAAAATTCAATAATAACACCTAAGTTCTATGTTACACATTACACTACTTAACTTAAAATAGAAACACTCACAATATACCAAGTCTATAAACACAAACATTCAAAATTGCATTATATGTAAAATATCACATACACAAATACTATCTAATTATATTGTTTACTCAATAAGACTCATAACTATATTTGAATTTTTTTTATGTTAATATTATTTGAAGTATATATTCAGCTATGTTGCGTATAAGTGTAGGCAATGGGTAGAAAATGTGGACACATACGTTAAGTACAAATTCAAATGTACTGTTAATTTTACCTGCAAGTTAGGTGTTTCATTATTGAGAAAGAATTTACATGTCTGATTCGATTGATCTTTGTAAGAATATGGAAATAAATTTATCATTTCACAAAGAATAGGATTATTAGATAAGCTTCCATAACATGTTTAATTAACATATCACATGGAACATTACTTGGAATCATTTTTTATTTTATTTTAAAATGCATTTTTATTCTTATCTTTCCACACACAAAAATTATAGTGTGAAATCTTTTCTCAGGACAGGCAGGAATAATTGTTGTTCACATAAGTTGTGTCAAAAAGAAATTTAAATGTAAATCAAAGTCTCACATGGGATAGAAAAGATAAAATTAAACACTATATGTATAAGAAGTGATGTCAAATGTCTTATACGTGTAACATCAATGTTATATGTATATAATCACAATCAATGACTGTAATCCTATAATTTATATGAGAAAAAAATCTAAACATGTGTCGATAATTCGGAATGACTAACCATATAACAAAAAAGTGTTACCATACACCTAAGAAAAAATATTCCATACGAAAAAAAGAATCCAGATTAAATATTGTCTTTTATTCTAAGATATCTCTGAAATAATTAACTTGTAAATATGCATCGAAATGAAATAATAAGTATTGCACCAAAGAATCTGAAACAGTGAAAATAGTAATAATATCAATAATTGATTCCTTCTTTTCCAAAACGATTAACCAGTGATGCTTAATTAAAGTAGTAAAGCATTGTTGATGACTCCAATGTATATCCTCCACGACAATCGTTTTAATTTTAAAGATTCCAAAGTGATTTTAATGATAATTTCCTCGAGACAAGACAGCATCGTTGTCACATTTAAGAGGTTACATTTTGAGTTACTTCAAACATTTTACCTAATGTCTTAAAAGTAGTATGGAGTGTAAAAGATGAGATTTTGAAGTATTTTTCATGTAAAAGGTTATAAATGTTAGGAGAGTGTATGAGAGTATTCTAATATATTAATACATATTTACCTTTATAAAAAATATGTTACGAATTTTCCACATTAACTTTTTATTACTAATGATTTTTAAATTCTCTTCTCGTTATTTATTCATATAAAATTTAATTATTCATAATATTTGAAGAGGTAAAACAAAAATTTAAGAATTAATTTAATGTAAAAAAGTTGAAAGGCAAAGAGAAAAAAAATTATAGAACTAAAAAAATAAAGACGAAATGACTTCCTTTTTTATTTGTTTGGAGAGTTAAAGAGAAAGAAATAGAAACCAAATGGCCACCTTTTTCTTTTCAAGATTTTGAAGAAATAGACTGCAAAGTAGGTTTTTATGAAGAGGTAACACGGAATAGAGAAGATGCATTACGTTACATGGAAAAAAAAAAGTATGTAGTTCAAAAGAATACGGTGGCTGTAAGAGATATCACGTGCCTTTTTAACATTTGAGAAAATGGACGTTGCTTCAAAAACCAAAAGAAGTTATGGATTTAAATTTTTTGAGTTAAGGCTAGCTTAAATTTTATAAAAGGTTAGCGACTCAATAGTAATGGCTCCGATACTATATTAAAAAAAAACTTTAAGTTTAATTCAATCTTATATTTATATATTATAAAATTATCTTATCTCTAGTTAATGTGAGATTTTGAATAGTCTCGAAATAATGGGTGAGTGTTAACATGGAGAAACAAGTCACGAGTTGGGACATGATGTTGTGACGAAGTCGAGTTTTATAATGGTTTGTTGAGGTGGATGTCTTGGTCCATAGACTCCTCTTCCATGCTACTACTTCACGAGGCTGTCCTAGTTTTGAATTGTTTGTGGTACCCGACAAACTCTTTCTAGTAGGTATTGTGATGTTTGGTTATTGGTGCATCCCAATATTGGATACATCAAAAGAGAAAAAGCGTTCACAAATCATCTTCCTCTCAACTTCTAAGTAAAGTATGACAAAGTGAACCTAAGTCCTTCTGTTACCAATCTTCTAACTTCATATAACATCACTGATAACTCAGGATTTTGTCCTTTATCCTCTTCCCACCAAATACACCACACCAGATCAAAATCCTTTCTCATCTTATCGTTTTCTATGGTAAAACATGAATTATTAGGAAGTAATTTTAAGTTCATGTTATATGTAGAATGGGACCCTACCCCTGATGAGGCGTAATAATTGCAATATTCGTATTTCAGTTATTTTGTTTTTTGTGTAACAAGGGTCCTCGTTAGGTTTTGAAGGACACGAGAATGGGAAAAAGAAGGGTTCAAGAGCAACATCAGCGAAAGTGTTTCAATTTTCGATTTCGATATTCATTCATAATTTCGCTCTTCTCTCCATGAATGAATCAAAAATCCACCTAATTCTCTTTAACTCCATTAATATTGTTAGCGACTACTCCTACTCTCTTCAATTCCTCTCCCAATCTTCACAACAAAAAAGGTTCATCATCATAATCCATATACTATGATATAACAATAATAAAATTACATTATTTGCATTAATGAACAAACTTAACTACCTTAACAAAATTAGCAGATTCCCACAGACCCACAAGACCAAAGCAAAGGGAGCAAAGAAAAACAGAGTAAAAAAAGGAAGAAAGAGGTGGTGCTGATTGTAGAGCACAGATCAGTGATCAAGCGCATTAGGTCCGGTACAGTAATTCAGAACGTGGCTCCACAGCCACTGAACCAGGAACCTCCGTCTGATCCCGTTCATGTTATAGGTGGCACCATCACGAGCGTCCAAAACCTGACCGGTGTAGGATCCACCGCCGCCGGTGCCGTAAATGCCCTCGCAGAGATCGGCGATCTCCACCGGGAAAGAGGGGTCCTGACCGGCGTACCAAGCATTGGCCAAGGGGTTGGATGCCAGCTCAGCCATCTCGTGCCCAATCACACTTATCATGCCATCCACGCCAACGTCGCCGTTTGGGGACTTGAACGGTTTCTGGTTAGGGATGTAGGCGGGCAGGGCAAAAGGGTAAGCACACTGCCCGGGGCAGAGCTTTGCGGAGTTACCCACCCACGCGTACGGAAGAGTATACCCAACCAACGACGGAAACGTGAAATAGTGGAACCCACACACCGAAGTGCAGAAATCCTGAACGTACACGTCATCCGCGGTCAGCAGGAGATATAACCCGCTCCTCGGGTTGATCGGCAATGGACGGGTTTTCGCGGTGATGGCGCTTTTTATCACAGACTGTATGGATAACCGGGTCAGCGATTTCCCGTGAGAGTAGAACCGGTCGTTCTTCTCTTCCCCGAGTCGAACAGTTTTCGAAATGTTGGCTCCGGTCTGGTCCGTGTAGAGCTGTACGGTCCGCCACCACCCCGCGACGGAGGGGTGCGGCGAGTTCGTGGCGGAGATTGAGTTTATGAACTCGCGGATTATCTTCTTCTGGCTCCGGTCCCACTTGCCGTACCAGATTGTGTGGACGGTGATGTTGGTGGTGAGAACCGGCCCCATGTGGTACCTGAGCTTCACGAACTCCGAGGACCCCTCGTATTTCTTGGAGTCTCCGAAGGCGTAGTCCGTGACGTTCATTTTACCGTTCTGGGGCCAGGGCCGCCAAGCCGCGACCGGACCTCCGGCAAGGAGGGAGAAAACAACGAGGGTAAGGGATAGAAACGCCGCGGACGGCGGCGATGCGGCGGAGAGACCCTGGCACATTTTGAGAGTATGAGGAGGTGGTAGAACAGAAGCTGGGGTTAGTGAGCCGAGAGAGCTCCCAAGTACGAAACGTGATGTTTCAGTGGGTGAAGCTTCTTTATATTATACATCGAAAAAGGCTTTTCGTTTTTCTTTTATTATATTATTATTATGAGTGAAAGGAAAAGAACAGTGTGAAAGTGATTAACTGGAACTGCGTATTTCATTTTATTTTATTAGCGAAATTACAAGTTTGGCAAAAATGTATTAATATAAAAGAAAATAAAAAAGGAAAAATTGTTGGTAATTTTGGTGACATTGATTTGCGGGTAATGGAGGACAGTTAGATTGTTAAAGTGAAGGGGGGGGTGTGGGGCCGAAGGGAGAGAGATTTACATTGATGATGATGATGGTGGTTGTCGTCATCTGATTTGAGATTTCCTCATCCTTTGCGCGGGAAAACGAAGGGTAGGGGTAAGTTGGGGATTATAAGATGGTAAGTTTAGTATGTTATGATTATTACATTTATCCATACCAAATACGGGTAGAATACTATATAGTGTAGAGTAGAGATATGGATAAAAGTTATAATGGTTTTTGAAAATAGAGAGAAGGGGGACCGCCATGAAAGGAAAGGAGAGTGGTCCGGTGGCAGCTGCTATTGGGTTGGATCATCCATGTCTCCTACTTCTTCGATAACTCTCTCTGTCCTTTTTCTACTTTTTTTTTTCTTTCTCACTTTAATTTAACTTATTTAACCTCTTTTTTCCCTCCTATATCTTATTTTCAGGTATGAAATTTATGATTAAAGTGAAGATGAGAGTGTGGTTTGATTGGTTGGATGGGAGGGGAATGTCAGTACCCTTCACATCACTTTCTGCAACTTTGTTCATATTATGTGTTACAAAAACTGCATTGCTTCCAACATTAACTGAATTGGTGCAGTCTTTAAACACACCTTATAGCGCTGCTTTGTCTCTTCCTCTGTTTTTCAATGCCTGCACTCTTCACAATTTTCTGCATTTTGAATTTGGTTTCGGGAGAAGTGAAGTAGCTTTGAGCATATATGACCACCGAACTCAACTACAAATCAACTTCCACGCAAGCTTCAAACACTTTCCATTGGCTCTTCTCACCTAACATTGTGGATTTTCATTCAACTCCATACACTTATTACTGTCTCATACCTCTCCTCTTCATCTGTAACTTTCCGACTTTTTACCATTTTATTCCTGTTTAATTCAAAAAACCTAACTGCTCAATTTTTGCTAAACATTTTATAAAGTAATTATTTCTATAAGTGTTCTGAAATGAAATGAAATAAAATAAGGTAAGCATTTTTTGGGTGTGTTGAATGGAATTCCAAAGTGTTAAACATTGAACCATTGCAAAGAAAACTTAGGATTTATCGTTGGATGAAAACAAATAAGCAAGGTTGAATGAATGATATGTTAATAAAATAATTAAATACATGAGTATTACTTTTAATAAATTAAATGATGACATTAGTATTAGATTAGTTGGTTTAACTTTTCTATTAATAAACTTTTATAAAACTCAGGCCCGTGTGTTTCATGAGTATGTAACGATTTTTTTTTTCTTTCTCTCATCCTCTGGGCTCGAAACTTATGGGCCTGGCCTAAAACGAATGTCAAGTTGAGTTGTGCATGATTCTACCATACTTAGGGGTGCAAAAGGTTTGAACCTGTTTCTAGGGCCTCAAGTTTCCTTCACAAAATCTTATATATTGTTGGTATCTCACGAATATTCCTAATTCTATTTGAGTTTCTACTATTTTATTTCAAACTTTATACACATTTAATCGAAAAGATTAATACATGAAAGTTAATAATCAATCGAAAAAAATTTATTCCAAGAGAAAAAGAAAAGTAAATTGAGATAATTCACTTTATTATTCATATGTAGCGTTAAAAGCTAAATAATCAAGACATAATATCATATTCTAATCTTAATTACTTAGCCTGCAATTTGATATCTAAACTATGCCGGCTAAATGACTTCATATGATATGAGCTAGTGGGTAAACAGTTTTAACTTCAGGTGAATAGAAGGGAAATTGCAGGGCTACTTAATGGAAGAGATTTCAACATGAATGTTTTACCTGGTGGCACCTCGATGGTTGTATTTTTACAAAAACATTGTGATGCATCCAAGTATAGATGAAAATTGTTAGTAACTACCAGTTGAACTATTTTAAGAGTTAATCAAATAAGATGACAAGTAAAATCTCAAATTCTCACCTCTCAATAAAATAATTTGCCAACACTGAAATGCACATTGATAAAAGACCAAACAGTAATTATCGATAAACTGTCCGTACAATACTCAAAAGTTCTTCTACAAAATACAGCTTTAAACTCGGTATTCTGCTGTTTTCTTAAAAAAAGTCCCAGATAAGCAAGCCTGGTCAGATTTTCATAATTGGATTACATATATAAAACCAAACCACAACAGACAGTTACAGACACTCAATGATGGGTGCCATCTTCATTATCATCCATCTCTTCCGCATCCTCAAATCTTCGATCATTGATTTGAAGCTGTAATAAATTAAAAGGGATATAAGTAAGCAGTAACGACCACAAAGAAGAATAATTAATCAAACTTTAAAGAATGTGACTTCCCCGTTTAAAAGATCACTTAAGGGGATACATAGGTTCTACAGACCTTGCAAATATCCAAATATAATACTGTACACATATGAAATAAACTTCAACCAGTAAACATATTGTTTTTTGTATCGTACTACTTAAGGAATTAGATATCTTTTAAACATCTCAACTTGCAGAAGATAATATTCCAGTTTGTGACTCTTGCTACCGTAAAACTTGAAACTCAAAAATGTGACAAACAAATGCAATAAGCAGAAATGTGAACTCGTTCTATCATAACATGTTGAATTGAAAATAATATGACCATTGGGTCCAAATTCATACAAAATAGATTAAGTCCATGATTTTTCATTTACCAAAAAACTTTCAAGCAAATAAATAATTAATTGATATTTCATTGCCCTGTTTTATTTTATCGACAAATGAGTCATTTTAAAGATAAGTTAATGTTAATTATTATATAACATTCCAACAAATATTTAGATCAAGCGAAATTTAACTCCTGAATTGGCTACCTTGGTATTCTATTGAATTTACTAAGTGATGTGAGTACAGAAGCTTGACAAACAATGACAATTAAATCTGGTCTATATTCACAATTTACAATATGCTTCAAGTCATATGCATAATCCAATTCCTTATTCTCATTTTAAACGCCTCCCCTTTAGAAGGGCTATATCCATGTGTCGGAATAAGACTGCACAAACACAAGTAAATAGAGAAGAACACAACCTCAAGTATGGTACGGGCTAGGTCATGATTTCCATTTGACTGACCAATAGAGTTGACTGGATTGTGAGAGATATAATCTTCGTCCTCTGGAAGAAAAAAAAACAAGAAAATATTAAAGAACAACACAGAAAGCTTGTATGATGTAAAAGCAATAAAGAGTAAGGCACGCACACATACCTGCTTCTTCATCTACCATCTGATCAGCACTGAAAACCCAGTCATGTTCTTCTTCTTCTTCATCTGAAAGAACAGCACAACTCAGATACAAGAAAACGCAAGAGTGAAGAAAAAGGCAAAAAAAAAAAAACAGTACTTACCATCATTCGGTTCTGGATTAAGCTCTGCACACTGGCAGAATATTGCAAAGAGAGTGTCCACTGGAAAACAAAGAAGACACGCACACATAAACAACTATTAAAAACAAGCAAATGTGAAGAGTGGTGAAGACAAGAAAAAGATACATTGGGTAGGATCAGAGGGAATGAGCCTCATTTCTTTGACATTGGACAAATCTTGTTCGATAGGATTGGATTCCGAATCAGAGAGGTCATCATCAGCTTCTTCAGTATCAATCTAGAGGAACATGAGGAAGAATGAGAAAGATGAAAGGGGAGAAGTGTGAAAAAATGAAAAATAATAGAATTACAATATGTACCTGGGTATATAAACAAGGAAGAGGGTAAGCTTCAGGGTCTGTAGAAACAGCATGAAGAGATATAGATAAAAAATCAACAGCATACCCTTTAGTCTTGTCTACATCACTCACCCATATTACTTGCCTGTATTTAAACCAAATTGTAAAGAATACTGAAATACTGAATAGAGTATACGAAAATACAAGAGAGTTTGCGAATGAGAGCATACTTAGTAGTGATGTAGAGCGTGCCAGGGGATTCTCGAGGAAGGTTGCCGAGGACAATGTCTGTGCCAGGCTGTACCCGCATCAGCTCCTCGCCATTGTCGCGGTCAAGAACGGGCTCTCCACTGAAGCGTATCTCTCTCACTCCTAACACCATTTCTTTTATCTCCTCTGCTTCTCAATATAATATCTGATCAGAATCAACTCCAGTCAACGCATTCGGATGCAGAAATGTAAAACTTTAAAGAAATTAAAATGTTAGAACATAAATTCAAAGACTCGTGGGAAGCACCAGTTTCACTGTAGTGGTAGTCAAAATCGCGACAAGATTGTACGACTCTACGATCTTTTTCTCCAACTCCTCGCTTCACTTAACACTCGCGATCTTCGAAGGTCATGTTGGATCGCGTTCGAAACCGCAACTCGTGTGGAAACAGCGATTCTCGCGATGCAGCAGTCCCTCCCAGCGCCGAGGGAGAATAAGCAGACAGACCTCTCGGCGGAGCCTCTCGCGGCGGCGGCGGGGCCTCCGTTAGCGGCAACTCTCGCAGTATCAACGTAACTGGTGGCGACCTTGACGCGAGCGTCTCTACGGTCTCTTCGAGAGGGGTGGGGTGACAGCTCTAGGGTTTTTCTATGGTCGGAATTGTTTTTTTTAACCTAAAAGGTTTAACCCATTCAATTTAAGCCCAATTATTAAATCTGTTACCGCACCAAAATATAAATATATTATAAAATAAAAAGGCTTATGAAGAATCATCCATTGCACCCAAAAATAAATAAAAGAAAAAAGTGTTTCTATGAAAATATAAATTTGTCACGCCTAATTTTGAAATAGAAGCGGTAATTGCAAAGGCAAAAACGTTCAAAACTATTTGAACAGAAGCTAGAGGATTAGAGCAACTAAATCATACGAAAACAGTAAATAAAAGGAAATTCAAAATCGTAAATGTGAGAAGGAAATTCACCGCCTAAATTTAGATATAACCCAGAGCCCCGCCAAACGTGTTTCCACATGGAATTTTATTACTGGTTAAATATATTTATATTCTTTAATTTTGAGTAAATTTTAAAATTATTTATTTTTAAATTTTGGACTAATTTAATTTCATTTTTTAGAATATGTAGATTTAATCTTTTTAATCAAATTTTGTTAAATTTATTTGATGTTTCATACGTATTTCAGGGTTGTATTTAAGTTGTTTATACTATTTGATATATTTTTACTTTAATATTAAGTCAAATATTATTGTAAAACACATTTGAAATGTCAAATAAACTTAACAAAATTTAATTAAAATGACTGAATCCACGTATTTCAAAAGATGAAGTATTAAATTGATTTAAAATTTTGAAATTAACAAATTCTAAAATTTACTAAAAATTAAAGAACCAAAAACACATTTAACTCTTACTTTACGGATAGATAATTAAAAATATAATTGAAAATATATATAGTTTTGTAATAAATAACTGTTGTTTAAAAGTATTCTTTAAATTTTTAAATAAATAGTTGTTTCGTAATTTATTTTATTAAGTTAATAAACAATTTTTTTATTTACCTAGAGATAAACACCAAATAAAATTATAAAACGGTGCATCTCCTTATTTAACATAAAACATAAACTAAATTTAAACAAAACGTTAATATGAAATAATATGGTATTAATAGAATATTTATACAAAATATATAAAATTCTTATAATATACTAGCGTACACACAGATATGATCGCGTGTATGCATTTTTTAAATATGCATAATATTATATTAGTATATGATGATATAAAATAAAATTATTTATTAAAAATAAAGTAAAATATATCAGAAAATGTGAGAGAATAATTGTTGATAAATAGAATAAAAAAAATACAAAGATAGACCATTTTATAAAAAAATTTATAAAAATAATGGTTAATTTTCAAAAATTTAATAAAGAATTATATTTTAAAGAGTAAAATTATTATTTTGAAATGTAAAAATAAAAGAGGAAATCCTTTTCTTTATATATTGTTGTAGATGAAAAACCTAATAATTTCGTTAAAATTTTATAAAACTTAGTTTGTAAATCATATAAACTTATATCAATTACAGATACAAACTATTTTACATCATATAAATAATAATTAAGTGTATTAAAACATTATTATGTTATAAGATAAAAGTTAAAGTCTACTTCTTAAAAATATTTAATGAATTTAATAAATAACCTACTCACATTAATATCATTTATATTTATTACATGTAAGTATTAAATGAAAATTAAATATTAAGTAATTGCGTTATCACTTATATTAATTTTTAAAACCAATTAACATCACTTGAAAGCATAATAATTAAAAATAATGACTTCAAGAATATGTATTTAAATTTAAAGAATTCATATTATTTTATTTTAATAAATAGTTAAAATATAAAAAAACTAAAAGATAAATTACCACACACACACATATATATATATATATATATATATATATATATATATATATATATAGATTTTTATATTAATTATTGAAGTGATTATTTTGGGAACCAAAGTTTTCCAGAAATGAAAAGTGGAATTTTTAGTTTCTTGAAATGGAAGGGGATTTGGATTTAGCGAAATGGATCAATAGTGAAGAGAAGAGAGGGTACTCCCTCCACTAAAAAATACTGTTTTCTAGAGATATCTGATTAAATAATATGTAGTAAATACCAAAGTGGAACCAATTTGCGGACTCCACTCACCAATCCTCGCAATTCCGGTGGATGCATATGCTTCTCCCCACCAAACCCTAAATTCTCTATATATTTTCAATCTATCTATGTTCTTTCATTTCATGTTTGAGTGATTTTGGAATATGCTGTGTCTGGGTCGATTCGCCGGGGTCTCTTACCCAATCAAATCCTACTCTTCGTCTTGGAGGGACAACACCAATAACAAGTTGCTGCCTCTGAATGCAAACAGGCTCAGATGGCGATTCATGGCTCAAGAATCCGACTCTTCTTTTGCCCCTTCTCTTGACTCTGATTCTTCAGATAAAACAGCTGCTACAGGGTCTCTTTTCTTTTGTTTCTAAGTCTTTCGTTTTTTATTTGGAAAAACCGAGGTTGTTCCTTTTCTTTTTTGGACTGATTTCTTTTTTTATTTTTTATTCCTCTGTCTGCAGATTCTGCATCATAGAAGGCCCCGAAACTGTGCAGGATTTCGCAAAGATGGAGCTTCAAGAGATTCAGGATAACATTCGAAGTCGGAGGAACAAGATTTTTTTACAAATGGAAGAGGTCTCGTACCACATGCTGCTATTCATATACTATATATTACTTCTCACCTCGTTATTCCCGAAGTTGTCGATACCACATAATATTACACGCTCTCTTGAAATTTCTTGCTGTCGATTTTTCTTTGTTTTCATGATCTAACTTCTGTCACTAGCTACTAGTAATTGTCTTACTTACACAAACAATTGAAAAATCTATAATAGACAGGGTTGACGGAGGGTCAAATAACTGATGATTTTGACTAGCATATGAACTTGTATTAGCTTCAGAACTATTCAAGATGAACTTTAGGTGTTTCTGTTGTTTCTGTTACGTAGTTTTCCAGATACCTGGCCTTTAGTCTTGATTACTTTTTTTTCTGGGCCATTTGCAAACTTGATCCTGTTTCAAGGGACTTGACGAATGGATGGTGGTGCTCTGGATGAGCTTCGATTTATCAAATTGCTGTGACTATTTAATGTTGAATGAAAGATTGTTGGAATTTTGAACATGGAAGTATGAGATGTGTTTCCTTTAATTTTATGTAACATTTCTGAATCTTGACATCTCATGTTTGGTGATTTAATGGATGTAGCTTCTGTAATAGAGCCGACATATTGTATAATGGTGGTGTATGGGGGAGCATTTCATTCCAAAATGAAGGCCACACAGAGTAAAGGGTTCTTCATTTGGATATTTTATTACTTGTAGTTTCGCTCTACTTTTTTTTATAAAAGTTGGATATTTCATTACCTATAATTTGTGCTTTCTGACTGTATTACAGATATTGAGGTGGTCTTGTTGGCCATGGTTCTGTTCTCCAGTATAAAAATTATATTGATCTGATATTTTCCTTCATCGTTCCAAATTTAATACAAATAACCTGTTGGAAATTCAAATTCATTCATATGTTATACTCTTTGGCAAGCCCTTCTCTCAACCAAAATTCTCTTATTTTGTAGGTTCGTAGGCTTAGGATACAGCAAAGAATTAAAAGTGCTGAACTTGGAATTATAGATGAAGAACAAGAGAATGAACTTCCTAACTTCCCATCATTCATTCCATTCTTGCCTCCTTTGGTAAGTTTCTTCGTTAGACTTATCTACGAATCATCTCAATTTTTTTCATTTAATAACAAGTCACGTTGATTTTGTCATTTGTTCTGATGACCATGGAGAATTTACTTTCCTTTGAAAAAGGTTTGGAAAAATGGTAACTGATACATATGTTATTTGCAGACTTCAGCAAACCTCAAGCAATATTATGCAACCTGTTTTTCTCTTATTGCTGGGATAATTCTTTTTGGTGGTCTCCTTGCACCTAGTGTAAGATTTTTCTGCACCTAGCTCTGTGTTTTCAATATTGAATATGCTATCAAATATGAAATTAGGTAGGAAATTTCTTTTTTGGTTGTTCCCTTTGCAATTTTCTTTGGATTAAATAACTTGGAAGTATGTTTAATTTATTTTTATAAATCATTATGCTGGATGTAAACCCAAGTCTTTGTACTGGTGCAACAAAAGTACATATTCTACTTAATTTTTTTGCTTCTCATTCGATGAGAAAAAAACATGAGTGTCAATCACTCTTGAGAAGGGGAAGACCTAGCCAAAAAGTGCAATATTTCATCAATTGTTCAAAATAGTGTAATAAATTAGCTGCCCCTCTTACCTCTTTCTAAGCTTATGTTGGAAGTGCTTAATCTAAGCTCTATAACCTTTTATTTTGGGTGCATTACGAGTAATTAATTACTTCTGCATAGTGCCGTCCTTAATTATGTTTTTGCTATGATGATACTACGCATAGGAGGTACTTCAATTTGTTTGTTTCTATTTATTTATTTATCTATTCACATTTTTCTTTTAATATATCATTCTTAACTTATAAAGAGTTATTGCCATGTGAACTATTAGAAAATGATGACCTTAGAAAAGAGAGATACCAGAAGAGAGTAGATCACTAATCTGAGTGAGATACAATACAATTTATTCTGAAAATGAGAGGATTACAAAAGTATTCTTTGTGTTAAAGGGAGTAAACTTTATATAGAGCATCTGAAGCACTGAACTGAATTTGTAAGTCTGCATAGCTCCAATAGGCTGCTGTAACTGATAACAACTGACAGCAAAGTTATTATAGCTTTTGTAACAAATAATAATAGCTTTAGTAGAAGACACTTGACACAGATTAAAGCTATACTTCATATTAGAAAGAACTGAGATTTGATTTATTCTTTTCATGTTTTTATCTAACTTTCAGTCATTGCAACTCCTTTTTTTCTCCTTAGCTGGAGCTTAAGCTTGGACTAGGGGGCACATCATATGCAGATTTCATTGAAAGTCTACATCTGCCTATGCAGCTGAGGTAGTGCCTTTTTTTTTTTATCTGCTGTTGCCCTGTATACTTTATTCTCAGGAGCAGCCATGGAAATTAATGTTATATTCCCAGAATCGGTTAATATTGAAGTTTTATGAAAAAAGCGGCATGTTATTTGTCTGTATAAGGATACATGATTAGGGCTAGTTCATTGCTGCTAAAATGATTTCCTTTTGCATTCTACTTATTATATCCTAACAACTAAATTCTGTTGGATATTCTAGTCAGGTTGATCCCATAGTGGCATCATTCTCGGGAGGAGCGGTTGGAGTAATCTCGGCATTAATGGTTGTTGAGATAAACAATGTAAAACAGCAGGAGCAAAAAAGATGCAAATACTGTCTTGGTACTGGTAAGATTTCTAAACCTCTTTTGATATCTGCAATGCATATGATTCTACTTTCTAGTTGCAAAGGAAGAGGTGGTGAACCAAAGTCTTTGACTATTGAAATTAGGAAGGAACATATAAATCATAAAACAAAGTGAAGCTTGAGGCGGCTCCTATTTATGTCATTCTAAGCTGTATTCACAATAATCATCTTTCTTCTCAGTTTTAGAGAATTCCCTTGATATTTTCTGATTCTGACCATTGTCCGCAGTGTCGAGTGTCAAAAAATGGCATCTTTACTTATTTTAAGCCTCTCTTCAATGTAAGAGTTATATACCATGGAGTCTTATTTTATTTTTTTTAATCTTGTCATGCCGCATCACTTTTAGACCTCTTAAGTTTCGCTCCAAGACAAGGGTTTTATAAGATCCACACTTTTATTCTTAGGATTCAGGGTGTTAAATTTAAGACCCTCTCATGCCATATCACATGCTCCAATGACTGTTTCTTATAAGACCTAAGTTTTAAGCTGAAAACCCTGACAATGATCCCTGCATTGAAGATGCCTGAATGATACAATAATTGCACAGAACTGTGGCATTGGATGCATATCTTACGCCCTAGTGAAACAAAAGTGCAGAGAAGTCTGGAACTATTTATTACTTATCACTCAGCTTACATGGTTTGGAGATTTTAATAATCTATCTGTTCATGCTAACTCCAAGAAAGTTGACATATGTATTGTACTTTTGCTGTCAGGATATCTTGCATGTGCTCGCTGTTCAAGCACAGGAGCACTTGTTCTGATTGAACCAGTATCCACAATCAAAGGTGGAAATAAGCCTCTTTTACCACCAAAAACTGAGAGATGTTCAAATTGCTCTGGATCTGGCAAGGTTGGTCATTTAGAAGTATTTCATTTCCTGCTACCTTTCCACTAGTTATATTAGAGAACAGCCATAGTATACTTAACTAAAACTCAACGCCTTTCATTTCAAACCCTTTGAAATTGTTGCAAAAAACAGTATTGAAGTTTCAAATCATTACATTATATATTTTTCAAGATTTTTGGTTCGTTCATGGGCTTTTGTTGAGTTGTAAATTTTCATACTGAGTTTTACTATAAACTTCTCAAATGAACATTTTCAAAAATAGTTTACTTCACTTCAAATTCGCCTTTAACCAAAATCAATTTTACAAATCAAAATAATTTGAAATCAAGTTTACAAATGCTCACCTAGGTAAATTGGGTACAAGTTGTTTACATGCTATCAGTTCACAGCAAGAGTGATTGTTGAGAATTTTTTTGTTACTGTCATGCTCTCTGATTACAGGTTATGTGTCCAACATGCCTTTGCACTGGAATGGCCATGGCAAGCGAACATGATCCCAGAATTGATCCTTTCGATTAGAGGTTAAAAAATCATTGTAATTTGTATCCCTAGCAGGCAATTTGAAGCTTAATTTGCGTGTAATTTGCTGCCCTGGCGGAGAAATGGAATTTCTGTAAATATTGATAAACTCCATATAAGAAAAAGTGGTTAAGAATATAGGACAGCTTCCATTTGTATGAGGACTCAAATAAAAGTGGTGCAGCTAGAGATATCATATTTACTTTTTATGGATGGCCACATAACCTTTTTCTAGCCAAAACGAATGCAAATTTAACGCGTACTATTTGTAATACTTTAGAAATTACACACTATGATATATTGCTAAAACATTTTTTCCTTTTGAAAAGAAAACGTTGAAGTATTCCATTGTAACCATGTTAAAATTACTAATTCACATAAAAATAGTAATGTTTAATTATATTTGTTACATTATTATCACAAAACATAAGCAAGTATTTTTTTATTAATAACTAAATGATACTATATTTAACCTAAATTATTTAATAGTGAAATTTTGGGAAATAAGTATGTTATTAAAAATTTTATTGGATCAAAATTACATATCGACTTCTCAAACTAATTAAATATTGATACACTAAAAAAGAGGAAATAATTGTTTGTTTTCGCTTATGTCTAAGGTCACTAAAGAACGTTTCTCTTGAAACTTCGAATCAATTTAAGAATTTAATTAAAACTATCCAAATTATGCAGATAAGATAAAGAATAGTTCATTCAAATGGTTTTATATATCAATATAATATTATTATATCAATCTACTCTTACAAACCATAATCTACATATGGGAGTTTGTAGATCAAATTTAAATTAGAAAATTTCTGATTATGTAATATTTTGTATAAGAATAAATTTATAACTTAATCAATAAAAGATTTTTATTTCGATGCTCCCTCAATACGCCTATAAATTCTACAATATTTTTATCAAGTTTTTTTTTTTTTTTATATGGAAAAGATTATTAACCTCCACATGCTCTCATGTGATCATGTTTAACAGGGGAACAATGTCATTTTCATCATCAAAATGCATGTGTACAAAATTCCAAGTAAGTAGTCTAAGTAACATACATTTGCATAGCCAAATAACAATAATTTAAGTTCAATTTTTATACTAGATTTAACTACAACTTTTTCTAATTATTTTCATGTGAGAATATTACCTCATACGTAAGTGTGACTCGAAAAATAAAGAGGCTGTGTCAAGTGATGGTCACTTCTTAGAAGGAATTGAGAACTATTTAGCATATAATAATTCTCTAATGATTTTGACATAAATAGACACACAAAAAAATAGCATTATTTGGTGATCATGTAATTCTTTTAATAATAATACATTAAGATTATATTGCATTTTTTTATGTAATGTACTCTCTAAACATGGACAAAATAAAACTTTAAATATTTCTAGTCCTAGTCTTTTGTTCATTTATGATTGTATTGGTATGTTGACTCTTGAGCCGATTTAAAATTCTATTTAAATTGTATTGGTATTTTAAAAATAATTTGTTAACCTATATTGCATGAAATTACACATTTTTTTGCAAAAATAATTTAAAACGTGTTGTGATATCCTTCAATGAATTTGATATATTAAAAGTGAAAATGTATTAATCTTTCATGTGATTTGTATTGTGGTGTGAGAAGTAAAAGAATATGGATTCTGTAATTAAGTATTGATATATTTTAAAAATGAAAAGAGTGTTGCATTGTTTAATTTATTATGCAAAGTGAAATGGTGGTGGTGTTGAGAAATGAGGCTATAAAAAGTAAGTAGAAATAGAGATAAGTGTGTTGAAAATGTATTTGAATCTGTTAAATAGGAAGGAAAGAGGAAGAAGATGGAAACAAATGTTGATGCGGAGATTGTGATCGTCGGAGCTGGAATTTGTGGCCTTGCAACAGCGCTTGCCCTTCACAGGTTTTCTCTTCTTCGTTATCGTTTTCTTCTTCAATTCGCAATTCAATATCATTCACTGATTCAACAATCTCCATTCTCTTAATTAACATTTGATTCAGTCTCTTTTTTTTTTTTGTCTTTTGCAATTTCCATTTCAGAAAGTAAACAATATTGCATCGGCTTAGATAATCATATGAAAAGAAAGAGCTCTAATAACGCTACATGCTCTTTGAATGAATATGTATATATAATTTTACCGGTTTTCTTTCCATAACATTAGTACAGATGAATTGTTAAAGAAGATGATAACGAAACGACGGATAATCCTCTTTTTTTTTCGAACGTAATTTATTTTATATTTAATAAGAAAATTCATTTTTGTAACATTTTATATTACATAACTCGTTCGAAATTTGATTTATCGCATATAAAAAACAAATTTAGCTCATAAAGAAAAGTTAGTTTCGCTATTCTTTCTTAGAATTTTTTGCGGATAGTTTTTCCAGATGAAGAAAATGTAACATCCACATTTTCATTCGTTTATTATTATTATTCTGTATACTTCTCTAAAATCCCTAATCTAAAACTGTTATCCGTGAGTAACTTCGGAGTTGAGTCATGATTTGATGCTTTATTTGTTTCTTCCATAGCATTCGAGATTCCATTTGCATGAACTTAATTATTTTCAGGAAGAGGATTAAAAGTGTGGTGTTAGAAAGATCAGAGAGTGTTCGAGCAACAGGAGCAGCTATAATTGTGCAGGCAAATGGGTGGCGTGCACTTGATCAGCTTGGCATTGCTTCAACCCTTAGAGAAACTGCTATTCAAATACAAAGGTAACATATTCCCATGTTGCACCCTCTCATCTATTACCCAAATTATTCGTAAAATATATATATATATATATATATATATATATATATATATATATAAGTTTTTTACTTGTAAAAATTAGTAAATCAGGTGAGGAACCAGATACAACATTCTGGTACGCAAAAATTACTTCAAAAAGAATTCTGATGACGATGAACTACCAAAAAGATATTCGGCATTTTTTTTATATCTTAAATATGAATAAACTTAAGGAATCAAGTACTTTATTTTTTATGTATATTTGAATCGCTTTATATTTTTGCAAATGGTTTTCAAGTTATCATGACTCTTATTTCAAACACTTCCTGCACAAATCAAATCACGTATGTAATAAAAAAAAAAAAAAAGAGAGTATGTGAATACAAAGATCCACCTACAACGCATAAAATATATATCTTCATCTCATATCATTTAACTACTAAAATAACAAAATGTATGTTTTCAGGGGAAGATTCATATCTCTTAACGAGGTTGAGCCAATGGAATTTCCGTTTGGGTGAGTCATAGAGTAATACAAGTAAAAATTACGTGAAATAAATATCTTGTAGTTAACTTGATTTTGGTAATAAACGGAACAGGGTTAATAAGGAATTTCGTTGTTTAAAGCGCACTGATCTGGTGAAAGTCATGGCCGATAATTTACCGACAGGGACTATACGTACCAATTGTCAAGTGCTTTCTGTCGAATTAGATCCTGTAACAAAGTTTCCACACCTTATGCTAAGCAATGGAAGTGTTCTTCATGCTAAGGTATATTTCTGTCTTTTCTACACTAATAATATAGTTGGAAGTTCTAATGAAATAAGACGATTTTATATAAATGTCAGTTTTGTAGAGTTAGACTTAAGATTTACTTCTTAAGAGATAATGTGTATCAGGTTGTTATTGGATGTGATGGTGTGAATTCTGCCATTGCAAGCATGTTTGGGTTACACCGAACGACGCTCTCGCTCTTCTCTACGAGTGTTGCACGAGGCTTCACAAATTATCCAAATGGTCATCAATTTGCGAGTGAGTTTGTGGTGATGAGCAAAGGTCAAGTCCAACTCGGAAGGCTTCCAGTGACTGACAAAGTTGTTTATTGGTTTGTGACAAGGCTAAGGACTTCGAAAGGTCAATAACTTCTTTTATCTTATACACAAACGTTAGAGAGGTTCTTCATCTCATTTTAATTGTTTTTGCTTCATCCTACACAAATGAAAAGCAGATTCAAAAATTTGGCAAGACCCAGTGCTTATTAGACAATCGTTGATGGAGTCATTGAAAGGTTTCCCAGAAGAGGCGATGGACATGATGAGAAACACCAATTTGAGCTTCTTGCATCTCACGGATTTGAAGTATAGGCCACCGTGGGATTTGCTCTTTAACAACTTCAGGAAAGGAACGGTAACAATTGCTGGTGATGCAATGCATCCCACAGGCCCATTTGTTGCACAGGGTGGCTCAGCCTCCATAGAAGATGCCATTGTTCTCGCTAGATGCCTTGCACAGAAGATGTTTGATAATAGTAAGAAGACAGAGGAAACAGAAATGAACATTGTAATGGCAGAGGAAGCATTTGATCAATATGTGAAAGAGAGGAAAATGAGAAACTTTTGGCTCTCTTTTCATTCCTTCCTTGTTGGGAAGAAGCTTGACACAACATCATGCATAATTAGATTCATTATCCTTGCAATCATGTCCACTCTGTTCAGAGACCCCGATTGGCATTCCCGTTATCATTGTGGAAATCTATAGGAACATGAAGCTTTAAATATTCATATCATTCCAAATACTATTCTATTGTATATCATGATCATTGATATTTTATATTATGTCCACAACCGTCACACCATGTTAGTTATGTTAATAAATTAGTAGTTTTTAGGTGTTATGGCTTCTGTCCTCTAATTTAATGCCTTTTAGATGATGTAACATATGGTTGGTATCTATTGATTTTATTAATGTGTTGTAAGGTTAGTGTAAACTATAAAGCCATTTTGTTCATGGTTGTTATTTAATAATTGAGTCTTTCAACTCCCATTCTAAATTGTGGTAGTTTTAACTTTCAGGAGATTTGAACTTTTAAATGGACCAAAATTGATAATCATACACTGTTTGGTATTCTAAGCTTAAAAATAACTGCTAAATTTTGTAAATTGCAATAAAAAAAAAGAATCATCTTATAATATGATAGATTGTTGAATGTTGTTTGATTAAAGCTAATTATATAATTAAAATAAGACACTGTAACAAATTGATAGAGTAATAATTTGAAGTATCAACTATTTTTGTTAAGTTCAAAATTAATAATTAAACTATATCGAAATCACTTTTTTATTCTTTTACTGCATTTTTCTCCATTTTTTTTACATTTAAATATAATGATTTTGTTCATTATATTTAATTAATAACTAATAATATGAGTATTTATTTTCATATTATTCTATGATTTAAGTATTCTTCAAATTTATGTTTATTAAGATGATATTGTCACCGTAAATCATTAAAATATGATCAATTTTTTTAGAAAAACCACTTAAAAAACCTTTACTCTTTAAATATTATTGGCTTAATATTTTAAAATACTTTCTCTCTCTTATGGGTAGTTGCAGCTACATCTCTAGCATTTTTTTTTTCAATATTGTAACCGGCCAAAATGTCTCTAAATTAAAAGACATGTAATATCTGAAATTTAAATAACTTTTAAAAAATTACATTTGATATTGAAAATTAAATACGATATATGTTGATCTAAAATTATAAAAAATTATAAATTATTGTTATAATAAAATACTACTACCTTATAAAATAAATATTTTATTAATAAATATCAATAAAATATCTTAAAATATTTTATATATAATTATATATGGATATACTATCCAACTTAAAGTATAACTGTATCATAACTTAAACAATACCAGAATATTTGATATTAAAAATCAAATATGATATATGTTAATCTAGAATTATACATCAAATTAATATATCATGTTTCACTATATTTAATTCTAACTTAAATTTTAATTAGTTTAAATCTTCAATAATTAAAAAAATAACTGGATCACGTATAAATTATTTATTGTAAAATTAAAATTAAAATTTATAATTTGAATTATTAACTTGTTCCTACATATTTTAGTTATTGTTCTTTAAAAAAATACTTAACTATAAATATTTAATATCTCCTTTGATGTTAATAAAAAATCATCTTTATAATTTTATAAAGAATTATTATTCGAGGTAATGAGTATACAAATAAATAAGAAATAAAATTAGGATTTATTTTCCTCAAATGAATTCTGAGTCCAATTTCTATAATAAAAATATATTATACTTCTAATAACGAATTATAATATAATTGATGTATGCATACTTATTCATTAACATTTTAGTTATATAAGATAAGTGTTTATACTGTGCAATAAAAGTATTATTTTCTCATAAATTTAGTTATGAATTCTATATTTTGAAATATTTATTATCGTAATTTTAGATATAGCTTAATTTACCATTTTCAAAAGATTATTTTATAAAATATTTATTTTGTGTGATGTGTCATTTTATTTGAAACATTGTTTCAAATGAAAAGTAATACGGGAAAAGAAAATGTGAGTTTTAACACGAAATAAAAACTCGCGGGGATTAATGTTTTGTTAGAGTGGGAGAATGAAAATTCAAAAAATGGTTCAGAAGGCGCCTATTTATAAAGATATGAATCAGAACCGCCTTTAATTTCAATTTTATAGTTACCCGCGATTTCTTTTGATTCTTATTCTCCTACTGACACGTAAGCTATTTATAAGTAACAGTGCATTGATATGCTTAATCATTACAGGTTTAGTGGTTTAGTTTATAGTTACTCCTATCAATTTTTCAAACTTAGATTATTAATAAATCCAAAGGTTTTCACATTATTATTCAATTAATATTTATGTTAGTAGATGGTATAGACAATAAAAGTTAAATTTTTTATTAAAAAGATCACAACTTATCTATTTTATTGGTTGATAATATTTAAGAATAATTAGAGAAAGTTTATATAGAATTCAGAATATATCAATAAAATTTCAATAAAAAATGTTTTAATAAATAATGTTGAGAAAAATATAGTTGAATGCAATAAATAAAATTAAAGAAAATTAAATACACACTTAATATATATATATATATATATATATATATATATATATATATATATATATATATATATATATATATATATATTAATTAGATGTTATTAATTGCAGAGATAAAAAATGTTGTCATCTTTATGTTGTAGATGATCACAATCTTTATTTTCTACTAAACCTAAAATTTCTTATGAAAATAATATATCACATATTTTTGTCATAGTAAAAAAGTTAAAAACATTTTTCACAATATATATATATATATATATATATATATATATATAATAAATTAAGTAATAGAAAAAACAAGAACAATTAATATAAATATATTCACATTATCTTAAACCTAGAACATTATAAGCCAATAAAAAGTATTTTTTACATCATTATATAAAATTTATTCTTTTAGTGTACATTTTTTTTTTCAATTTTATTCAAGATAATTATATTATTTAAATGATTATATGTAATATCTAATTTTATACAGTCATGATTATATAAATAAGTATTGTTAAATATCTAAAAATATTATATAATTATTTTTTTTTAAATATATATATATATATATATATATGAATATTATATTTTGAAGTTATATTAAGTTATCCGATACATAAAAGTGGGTAAATTGAAACCATATTGGAAATATGTTTATAATTTCAATCTATATAATTAAAAATATTTATTTGTTGAAAGCAAAAAATATCAAGTAATATTGAAAAAAAAATGAAAATGTGTGAAAATTGAAAAGGCAGTTGAGAGAGAAAGGGAAAGTGAACCGCCATAACTAAGGGGAAAATGACAAATATGCCATCGGAAAAAGTGGATATATGCAAAAATAAACCATCCATCTAACCCTAGCAACCAGCGCCTTCTTCTACTTCCTCCCACCCACACTGCTGCCGTCTATTCTGTTTCAGTCTTTCCGCTTTCCATCACCCTCTTATCTATCAGATCTCTTCCCCTAATCTTCTCTAAACCTTCCACGCCGACCATGGTGGTCAACGAGAGACCATCCAAGAGGATGAAGAGGAGAGTCACAGCTGATCTCTATGATTTCCTCACTTTTCCGGCCACCACCGACGCCTCTTCCGGCCAACCCTTCCGGACCAGTGTCCAACGCTTTCTCTCAGACCATGCGCGCATCACTTTCCCTCCCTCCTTATTTCCGTCCCTCATGACGTGGCAGATCTTGTTCCGTGTCGGAGACCTCGTTGACGGACCCGATCTCTCACCCGCGGTCGTCACTCTTGACATTGTTGAGGAGGATGTTACTCGTTCTCGCTCTTCTGTTTATTGTGACCAGTGCCGAGTCGTTGGTGAGCCCACTCGCCGAGTTTGACTCACTGACTCTAGACCCATGCATTTCTCGTTAGCTTAAAATCAAATTAAACAGGCAGTTAATTTTAATTCTTTTTTTTTTTTAACTCTGTTTACAACTTATTCCATTATCTAAGGCAGTATGTAGAGTTTCCAACTCTTCCTGATTTTTTTTTTCCGTCCAGAGCTTTGCTGAAAATTAAACAATAAACTTTATGCTATTTTTTTTTTTCAATACAGTAATGTATTTTGCCAATTTTATTTTATGCATGTATAATTATTTATTTATAATAATGTAGTATTTTTGATAAATTAATAATTAATAACAATATTGCGTGTGGGAAAACAGACTAATATTAGTGATATATATTTTTACATGGGGCCTCTATGGAGGATGTATGGTTGTGCTCTAATGCTGACTTTTTGTTGAAAAAAATAAAGGGTGGAGTGGGCATCCCGTTTGTCGAAAGCGATATCATTTCATAATAAGGGCTGCGAGTAATGCAGTCGAACCATATCAAAGACCTTGTTCAAGATGTGGAAACCTTCTCCAATTATCTGAAACAAGGTATAAGTCTTTTCATTTTTTTTTCCATTAAAGCATTTTATGCGAGACATTCGAATGCATAATACCTAGTCTTCCACATGGTTGCAGGTGTAAATCATGTAACTTTGCCATCACCGTGGATGACCTTGAGGACTGGGTGTATCTTCAGATTGAAGATAATACCCATCTTCTTCATGGTGTGGTCCATTCCAATGGTTATGGTCATCTGCTTACTCTCAGTGGAAGAGAAGGTGGCTCTAAGCTTCTATCTGGATCTGATATTATGGATTTCTGGGACAGACTGTGTACTTCAATTTCTGTGAGGTTTGAATCACTCATTTTTCTCACATTTGGCATCAGGATGCGCACGACCCCGTTTTATATAAGTTAATAATTGTGTTGTATACGTATACTTGAGCAGGAAGGTTAGTGTGATGGACTTGTCCAAGAAATTTGGGCTGGAATACCGATTGCTTCATGCAATCACCAAAGGACATTCCTGGTATGGTAATTGGGCTTATGAATTTGGAACAGGCAGCTATGCTCTCACCCAAGATGCCTACAAAAACGCGGTGAATACCCTGTCAAGCATGCCCTTGTCATCGTTTTCATTTCATGGACGGGGACCACGAAGTCGCCTGGAGTGTATCATTTCTCTCTACCAGTCCTTGGCAGAAACAGAACTTCTAAACATTCAAGATCTCTTCTCCTTTTTGTTGATGTTGATTCGTGAATGTCGTAAGCCAATATCCATGAGAAGTTTTAAGCAGACCAGTAATTTGTTGTGTACATGGACGGGAAAAGATGTTGAAGAGGTGCAACAAGCCCTTGTCAAGGTATTGATTGCATCAGGTGCGTGTACCGAGGCCAAATGGGTTACAAGGCGTGCTCTCAAGGGTGCTGTATGCAGGGGTGTGTCATCTCCAGAGCTTCTTGACTACTGTCTTAAGTACTTGCCTGGGAAATTAGCAGCCAATGGGATGGTAGTTTGTTCACGATGTAATCCTGTTTCCTGTGCAATCGAGTTCAGGTGAGATTGAAGAAGACATTGCTTTTGTCAATTGCATATTAAATTAATGTAACTAAAGCATGTGTTATATATACTTAATAACAGGTTGGGACCTATGAGTAATGCACTAAGTATACATTCAAGCTACCCTACAGAAGGGCAATTGATCTCTGACTTGACATTTTTATTCGACTCAATAATACATCCTGACAAAATGATGTCCTACAGACCTAGAATTATGAGGAAAAGGGTTGCTGATTCAGCCAGGAAGCTCCTTGATTGTAAACAATTTATGAAAGATTACAAACCATATGAAATGGCCATTGAACCGCCTTCTGTTATTAGGCTGTGGTGTCATGTCGAGCTTTCTGATCAGCCTAAGGACGATCCATCCCCACCCCCAGAGCTAATTGTGTTGCCTTTGAATGCTACCGTTGCTGAGCTCAAGAGCGAAGCCACTAATGCTTTTCAAGAGGTGTATGCAATGTATAAGAGGTTTCAAGCTGAAGAACTCCTAGGATATGGGTCAATCAGTGACTCCCTGACAGTAAAGTTCTTGCTTGGAACAAGTGGATCAGTCCGCATTCAAGGTAAATGCCCAGCCAAACACGGGCTAAGCAGATTCCGGATGGAACGAGGAACTGAGGTGTGGAAGGTTGATTGCACTTGTGGGGCTAAGGATGATGACGGAGAGAAAATGCTAGCATGTGATACCTGTGGCGTTTGGCAGCATACCAGATGCGCTGGAATTCATAATTCTGATGGCATGCCTTCTAAGTTTGTTTGCATGAGGTGTGTCAACTTGTACCGTGAGGAGAAAAAGAGATCACCAGCATCTGCTGAGGAAACTAATGGGACCTGTATATTCAACTCATCCTGCAGAGATGAGGCAGCAGCAAGGGACTGTCCCACGGTTTCATGTAACATAACTGTGAATTTTGGTGTACGTTGAGTGTATAGTTTTTGTAAATGTATCTGTATAGTTTTTAGTCGTCTTCAGCTAGGATTTTCGGTGAATGGGCCCAGTTGAATGTTTTGAAGCCTCTGTTTTTTGAGAGCTTTAGGCCTGCAATCAGCACAGCTTGACTTTATCAAGTTCAACGTATATGAATCAAAAATGACAACTTTGTTTTGTGCTTGTTTTATTATCTTGAAATTGTATAATGAAAAATGAAGAATATAACGTAAATAAGATGTATTCTCTAAACATTTCGTTTTTAAAATGGTTCGCTAGTAACATTACAACTTCAAATATTACTCAAACTCGGTAGTTAATTTGCCTACTTACTTGAGTTGTAGATATGACTATTTTTATTGGAAGGCGTATAACATTTTTATCACTTGGATTTGATGGCTTTCTCTACGAACTTCAACAGCTTCCCTCTGGCTGGAACAAGTGCATAACAGTGGATAGGTTAAAATGATTGTTATAGGTTCAGCAAGTACTAAATCAAACATGCAACAATTCAGAGAAATGTTAAAACAGTATCTAGTTTTAAGCTTCTCATTCATTTGCTTTGACGGATGGAGTGAACTCAATCAATTGAAAGAGGTGTAACATTTAAGTAAACCATAAATGCAATAACTGGCACAAGGTTTGTGTAATAATATTGCGGCTTCTGAGGTGAGTTAGCTTTGCCATGACTTTGTACTTCATGTTAGAACTCAAGGGAGAGAAATGCCTGCCTTCTTTTCATGCAAAGTAGGCCATTCATGATTTCTTGGCTGCATTAAATTCAATAGTGTAAAATGGCAAAGTTTAAACATACATTGCCTAAAAATATTAAGGAATGCCAACCATGAAGCTATACAAAGATATGTTATAGGCATCTGAAGACCAGCAAAACTATCCCCAAAAACCTACCCGCTAAAAGAGGAGAACCAAACCATTTAACTACTCCATCGAATATCTCTTACCACTTGACATGAAACTTAAGCACTCTATAATACCCAAGTCTCTATTGTTATCAATCTCTGAGTCTTCAGGAAGCAGCAACGTCAAGGATAACTATCTAGTCATTTTGTATTTCTGCAGACCTTGTAGTTATAACACATAAAGTGGGAAAATGTTTGACTAAAAGAGAAAAGGAAATCGGCCACTGTGAACAGGAAGCAAATAGCCACCCCTTTCAATAAAATAAACGATAAAAAAAAAATATGAAGTATTGACATAGACAGTATTATCAGAAAATCCTATAGTCCCTATACCTATAAATATTTGCTTTTAGTGCCTACACATATAATCTTTAATCTCTTTTAATTCTCGTTGAAGGGATTAAAAATGGTATGTGTAGGATTTAAATATCATGTTTTTAAATAAGATCTAAAGAAAAGCGTTTTGTAATTATAAGAACCGAATAAGCCATTATGGATAGAGAAAGTCTCGCGTTGAGTTCTTCTATACAAGTAAAGACATAAATGACATGAAAAGGGTTAGAAAAGGCCTATTGTTGTACTTAATTTAGCTTCGTTCCCTTATCATAGCCAAGACAATTTCCCTAAAAACTTATAAACAGAATAAAGACATGAAATTATCCAATATGTAGTGATGTAGCACCACTTTCTGTTTTAGAGAACAATTCCAGATTCCGTTTCTCATCGCTTTCAGGATTGGATGGGTAAAGTAGACTTGATGCAATGAAGCTAATAACTAAGTTACATTAAGGTATTTATACGATATGCACCAAAGAGGAAATAGGGTTCAGAAAGAAGCATCATTAAAAAGCAATAAGAAATCACAAAACAATAATGCTTGCACAGCAAATCTTGAGAATTGTCTGGCAGAGCGATTTTCAACTTAACCATCTTGATGTGTGACAAAATAGAACAAACTACTATCCTTTTCAGCCAGATTAAAAACAGACAATAGTAATAATATAAGACATTGACAATCAAGCATGTAGAACACACTCGTCATGGTAAAGAGGGAGTATTGAAAGATTGTCGTACCGGTCAAGAATTGAGTTTCTTAGGGAGGGAAAGATGCCGCAATGATGAGATTTAGATCTAAATACAAGCTAACGAAATTAATCTAAGTAAAATTTGTGAACGATCTGGCAAATGTAATTACAGTTTTAACAAGAATTGAAATATACATGTGGTAACTGAGAATAAAGAACCTCGCCACGGCATTCCATTGAAATTCACCGAATGCAAATCAGTCAAATAAATGAAAAAAAAAAAAAAAGAGTTATGGCGTAGTGGCTCACCTCTAATTGAATGGATGGGAGCACAGTGAGGGAAAGCAGATTGCGGATTCCTCCAACTCCAAGAAACGAAACTTAATCTGTGATCGAATTCAAAGATTATTCACAGATTAAATTGACATTGAATGAATCAGAATCAGAAAATCAGAATCAGAGGTCGCAGAGTACAGACACATTAGGATTTACGTAGCTACTTAATTATGCTATAGTTACCAGTTAAAAGCCCTAATCCCAAGGCTTAGGGTAGCGCTGCGGAACAAGTTGAAGAGGATGATTTAAACAAAGAGAATGTTCTTGAATGCATTCAAGGAAAAGAGAAACTAGGGAAGGTGGTTTTTTAACCGATCAGTTATAAGTTATGGCCCATTGGGTCTCTTATAGTAGTGTCATTACCACAAACCCATCTAGCCAATAGATTTTCCATTAAATTAAACTCTAATCACACCCTAATCAAACAGGGATCTCCAACTACAATGGGTGATTATTGAGTACTGATGAGAAATAGTAAATTAATTTTTTCATTGAATTATGTATTTATAAAAATTTACCATAATATATTTTATGAAAATTTTTATAAAGTTTCTTTTACCTCTCTAAAATTACTTTTAGATCCTTCCATTTAATTGCTTTTACGTAGAACTTTATTCAAATATTTTTCCTCAAACAACTAATTGAATTTTATGAACAGCTAATTTATAAGTTCATACAGCATATGAATACTCTCTTTTTTTTAACAAAAAGAATTTTACGAATGTATAATTATTTAGACAAATGCTTATCGATGTTACTTTAGAAAGGCGAAAATCATTTAAAAGACTTAATTTTTACCCCGTTTACATTATTACACTTTTAACTTTCACCTTGTTTTAATTAATTCTCAAACTTTATCCCTTTTTGCAAATAAACAATGTAAATTATAATTGAATTTTAACTTCATTTGAATTAATTATTGAACTTCGTTGTTTTCATAAATAGACATCTAGAATTTAATTTCAGTCTAATTAACTCTTACAAAATATCGTTTTTTTTTTTGTAAACATGTTTTCTAGCAAGTTTGAGTTAAATCATTTGAAACAAATGTCCTAAGTTCATTAACTTTGTCTTCTTTTTGTTATAATTCATTTTTCATAAATTAAAACAAAAATTAAAGAATAAAATGGTGTATTTGATTTCACCAATAAATTATAATTTAGTAAAAATTTTAATCGTTTATGTACAAAACTACAGATAACAATTTAACATATAGATAACAATTGTTTTAAGACATGACATGATACTAACTACAATTACAAAAGAAAATAACGTGATTTAAGAAAATGTTTGAAGTTGTTCAATTTTAATAAAGAATATATTATCAATAGATTAAAGTGCAATATCTTCAACCCCATAAAAAAAGTTATTTTTGAGATTTTTCGTGAAAAGGGTCTATGAGTTTGACTATTGACCAGAGCAATATACTATAAAATACGATTTTCTCTTGAGTCAGTCCGGTAATTAATTTCTATTGTGTTAAACTAGATGATTATTAGCAAATTTTTCTTTCTACACTTTCTGATAATCTAATTGATTAAACTTGATTGTCACTTACAACCACATTAAAATTAAAATTATACTAAGATTGTCCTTTGTTATTCTTTAAATTTAAAGAGATTTTAAAAAATTAAAATTTTAGAAAGATAAAATTTCAACGAAAATACAAATATTCTATTTTCAGAAATTGAAACAGTCGAAAAAGGATTAATCAGGAGTCCCAAGGTTAGGGAGGTGCAAAGAGAAAGTAGAAGGGGAAGGGGTCTGCAAATAGTAACAAAAATTGGGAAAATTTTAATTTAAGGGGTATAATTAAGGCATTGCTTTTTTCTTTCTCTATCACATAAGTTTTAAAATAATCGTTTTATTTCTTGTTTTATAGAGTTAACTTTTGGGTTATATGCTATAGAAAATCTTATAGAATAAACTTTCTAGAATTTCTGGAACTCGATTTTTGAAACAGAACTTTTGTAACAAAAATTTCAGAATAAACTCTTTTAGAATGAAATATAACTTTTTTTTAAAACAAAAATTACTTGAATAAGTCTTTCAAAATATTTCATGCAATTAATTTTAGAATAAGTCCAGATCATATAAAATACGTTCTAGAAAATTTTTAAAAGAATAAAATTTTCAGACCTAACTTTTTTGAACAAAATACGTAGTAGATGTCGATTATATCACATGTAATCTTCCTTGATGAAAAAATAAATTACAATAAGATACTATAACTTTAACTAAAAACATTGTCATTTTGGTTATTATATATTTTTTAAATGTTTTGATGTTTATAAATTTGATTCTCAAACTTTAAATAGTATATAAATTTATTTATTTTTAACTTAAAAAGACATGAATTTTTATAAAAAAATTGTTTATTCACATTTTATTTTATTTGAGAATCAAATCAATGGGTATTTTGTATGACAATTTATCTTAAGGTATTTGTATGAGTCGGAGATGATCTTTGACTCTAACATTATTGCAAATATATAATTTGACATAAGTTAATATGTTTCATTTTAAGAAAAACAAAATTTATAATATGTGGTGATATTATTTAAAGTATTTGTATAATTATTGGCCGCGGTTCAAGGATAATTGAAGTGTATACATGACTATATATGAATATAGACTTTGAGTTTTAAAAAAATTGAAACATATAATGATGTCGTAATATTTGCAAAATTATAGATTTCAATTTTGTGTAACTATTTTCGAAAATGACATTCTCATCTATTGTTGTAATTTTGTGTTTTCTTCTATTATAGTCTTTGTTGAAGTTTGTTTTTATCTTCATTATCATTTATCTTCCTTCTTGTTTATTTCTTCCTTTCATTCTTGTTTTTCTCTTCGCACTCATAATGTTGTTTTTCTTCTCATTTTGGTGTAGTCATTGCATTTTTGTGACCATTGTCTTCTTTTCACGTTGGGGCACTGCCGTTGTAAGCTCATGTTGATCTATTATATTTGGGACGTCACAATATTGTTGTTGACTTGGTTATTGATTCTCATTTTAGCCATTTTAGTCTCTCGTTCTTATTCTCGCTCACACTCCCGCTCTTGTTCTTGTTCGCATTTGATCGAAACCTATAATTTTTTTTAATCATTTTTATATTTTGGTTGTTTTATCAATTGAAGCCTATTCCTGAAATATAGGTTTCGGTTAGGAATCAAAGCCTTAATTTTCCTTTTTTTTTTACCTCACCGTGATATATTTCGGTTGTAGAAGTAAAGTATAATAGCAAAAAAAAACCAGTATCAACACCATTCGCTGCATTATTGTAATACTACTTATAGGTCTAATTCGAGGAAAAAATTCACCGAAAAAAAAGAATATGTATAAGACATAAACCAAACTTACATAAGAGATTGACACTACTTCGACTTAAATGTTGAAGACATGATTGAGTTTAGAGAAAATGATATATATATATATATATATATATATATATATTTTTTTTTTTTTGGTATTTTCTATGTTTGTACAATCACCAGGAAATAGTTCAAAAGTTTTCCAGCATATTTGAGTCAACATAATATTGGGAACAGCTGTCATGAAGTAATATAAATATCCGGTCTACAGGAGAAAAATATGCATGCATGAACGAATGCAGATACACGGACTTTGAGATTTCATGTTTCCCTCAATTAACCAATCATTTCTCCGAACAAGACCATCAACTACTCATGTTAATTATGATGAAATCTCCATAATTACTCATTTTTGCACCTATCATTCTCTGTTTCTTCAATCATAATTAACTATCACACCATAGTCATAAAGTGAAATGAAAAAAGAATACTCTGCATGCAAGTTTTACACATATCTTTTATAGACATTTCGTATATATGGTTGATATGCAAGATCGAAAACCCCATTGGGAAAGATAATAAATCAGAAAAAGTACAAAAACAATGCGTGCAATTGAATCAACCAAAGCAATCTGAATGCGCTTCAGGTCATACCCACATGTGCTTGCCCCAGCTATGGCGACTGCGTCTCTAACTCTCTCTATCAACATTTAAGACTAACCCTAAAATTTCTTAAAACTTTATATCATTCTCAATAATTTACATAAAAAAATACCCATCAACAACAATTTTATTAGTATAAAACTTCGGCCGTCCAATGAAATGCGGAAATCCCAAGAACCTTTACTACCGTTTTTCCTAACATTGCTTTAAGAACAATCAAATACTAACCTATAAACTATCTTAGTTTTTATTTCTCGGGATCATTTACCGATTTAAATATTTCCACAAAATTACTAAACTAATATCTATTGCTGCTTAGTCCACAGTGTTTTCAGAAGCGCGTGGAATAGATTCTTAACAATTCACAACCTCATCTGTTCTCATTTCACACAAACACTATCTTAATTTTCTATAGGATTCGAGATACGGTAATAGTTTGAATTCAACCAATATATTTACATATGATATATATTAGTCTTAACATTTTCGTTAATTAAATGTGACACCTAATTACAGATCCGAAAAATGAAATTAATTTTGTATGCATGTTGTATTAATTAGTATACCATACCACCACACACACGTGTATGCATGTATATATATACGATCATATCATATCTCACCACGCAGAATCTGTAGAATTTGTAAGGTGAAGTCTCACGTACGTAAAAGCAAATTCTGAGTTAGTGATGTTAGTGACCTTTAAACAGCTCACAATTATTATATATATCACGTAAAAGTCAATATTACAAACTAGGGTTTTGACTAACATTATATCATTCCCTAACCACAGATTAAGCATGCCTAGTTATGTCGGATTTGCGTCACAATAACAGTTTTTTTGTTTTTTTTTTTCTCAAAGTCGAAACTATAACGGTATATATAGGTTAATTACTACGGATAAGAAAGTGTAACTTACGCTCCCCTTACGATTGTGGGGGAAACCCTAGGAAAAATACGAAGAAATGATCGAAAATAATAAAAAATAGCAATCATACTGGTCACATTCATTCCGTAAACTTGCTTTTTACGATAGGTAGCTTTAACCACTCCCGTCGGCGTAGTCACCGGCCGTCAACCCTTTCTATATGGTCACAGTGTGTAATGGTGGCGTTGACAACCGAGAAGGTATATAAGTGCCATGCTTGCAACACCACGTACGAATTGATTGCTTAGTTCTTCAAATTGATTGAGTTCAAAGAGAGAGAGAGAGAGAGAAATAGAAAAAAGCAGCTACTTGTGAAGTGATTGAGAGCTTGAGTTCGGAGATTCCATGGCTTCCTCTAATGGTGGAGTGCCGCCGGGGTTTAGGTTTCATCCAACGGACGAGGAGCTTCTTCATTACTACTTGAAGAAGAAGGTCTCGTTTCAGAAGTTTGACATGGATGTTATTCGAGAGGTCGACTTGAACAAGATGGAGCCTTGGGATTTGCAAGGTAAATTATTTAGAGGAGTAAATGTTGTTTTCTGTATGATTCGATTTTCTTTCTGCATGCTCTTTTGCTCATATTTTTCAATCTTCATACTTGGTCTTGTTTATCTGATTTTAACTTGCGATTGTCTTGAATTTATGATGACGAACAGAAAGATGTAGAATTGGATCAACTCCACAAAACGAGTGGTATTTCTTCAGTCACAAGGATCGAAAGTACCCTACAGGTTCAAGGACTAATAGAGCAACGAATGCAGGGTTCTGGAAAGCAACAGGGAGAGACAAGTGCATCAGGAACAGCTACAAGAAGATTGGAATGAGAAAAACCCTTGTGTTTTACAAAGGAAGAGCTCCTCATGGACAAAAGACCGATTGGATCATGCATGAGTACCGTCTAGAAGAAGCCAATGACCCTCAAGGAAGCGCCAATGTATCTCTCTCTTTCTCTCTCACTCTCACTGAATTATATATATATATATCCTTCAACACCAACAAAAAAGTTTCTGCACATAATCATTTTTTAATGATACATGCATGTCTGAATGTATTTGTAGGAAGATGGGTGGGTGGTGTGCAGAGTGTTCAAGAAGAAGAATTTATTCAAGATTGGAAATGAAGGTGGGTCTACACATAACCCAGATCAACAAATGAACAATTCCTCAAGCAGTAACGGACGCTCCTTCATACATAGAGAAAACCATTACTTGCTACACCAAAATCATAGGAACTCACCTGGGCTTGAGCTTGATAAGCCCGAGCTCGCTCTCCATTACCCACACTTGCAAAATCCCCAGTACTCATCACTGTTCCAATCCCAAACCCTTCTTCAAACCCAGAAACCTATGGTTTTTGACTACTCCTATGCATCATCTCTACCTTCAGAAACCCCTGTAATGGCAAAGCAACTGATGGGAAACCCTAGGGAGTGTGAGAGTGGCAGCGAGGGCCTGAGATATCAAGTTTCGGAGTCTGGAATTGAGGTTGGATCGTGTGAGCCAAACCAAGAAATGGGTGGTGGAAGAGGTGAAGGAATAAACGAATGGGGCGTTCTTGATAGGCTTGTTACCTCTCATCTTGGGAATGAAGAATCAAACAAAGGACTGAGATTTGAGGAGCCAAATCCTCAGTCTGTGCATCAGATCAACCAGCTTTCGTTGCGGGGAGAAATGGATTTCTGGGCCTATGGAGGAAAACAATGACTTCATTTTCTTACACTCAGATCAACCAAACAGATTCAAGTGATGCTATAGGTTGGAGATTATTAATTAGATGCCTCTAACCATTTTAAAATATGGATCAAGAAGACACTATTTATATTTATTCTCATATATATATATACTGGTTTCAATTGTTTATGCTTCAAGACTTCATTAATTGTAATATTTCAATCCATTTGTTTCTCAAGCACTGCCATTGAAAACAAATGCAATTATGGTGGTGTTGATTAATTCTATGTCTAAGATTTGATTATTTGCAATGTTACAATTGCATGATGCATGACCAATTATGATACGTAATAAATTTCTCCTATGTGCTATCAAACAATTTTTCAACACTCTTTCATTCTTTAAATTCGCCGAAAATTATACAAATTTGTCCTTTTAATTTTACGATTTTCACTAAATTTTAATAATTATATACAACGCTTTTCTAAAACTTTTGTTGTAGTTAATAAGGACTTTCCTACAAAGTTCAGAACTTTTGTAGTTAACAGTAATTTAACATATTCAAAATATTTCTGAAAACAAAATTATTGGCTATTGGGTGGAACGAGCATCATGGATAATAATAACCTATTCGTTGTCTTTGATAAAAATCTGCTCACTACACAAGTATTCCTTAAATAAATATTTATGGAATCTATATACAAGCATTAACGGATACATGAAGGCATCAATAAATATTTCTTAAAATATTAACTTTAGAAAAAGTAAAATAGAATTACAAATAAATGATTTTAAAGAATATATGTTTTTATAAAAAAATATGTTTTATATAAAATTAAGCCGGAGCGTTTAAGTAATTTCAAGTGGTAGTTACTTGCGAATTCTGCACCTTGCTGCTCTCCTCCCAATAACAAGTAATTAATAAAAAAAATAGTTAAATCTTTAATAATCCAGGTATTAACATTAGTGTGATTTTAATCACACATATCTATATTGTTTCAATAGGATCATCATATATGATCAGTGTAATTTTAATCTTTAAAGTTTCAATTGTGTTTATTCAGTCTAAGATACCATAATTTTTCAATCACCTTTAATTTATTAAGGAAATAGTAACTAATGATATACAGAAATTAAAATTACATATTTGTCTGTACTTGAAGGACTCAATTAACATTATTACAGCATGAAAAACTAAAATTACAATATCCATAATACTTAAAGACAAAAGTACAATTAATTATAGAATATATCATTTATATAGTCTACCCATATACCTAATTATAAGCTTTCAAATTATTTCGAGATTTGATGTCCTCAAGTACACAATTTTTTTTATCCCTAGTAGAAGCTATAAAGACCTAATTAGTTGTCTGGAATAAAAGGAACTTCAGACCATAAAACTTTGAGATTTTTTTTCTTCTGAAAATAATAATTTTAATAAATGTGATGATTAATTAATACTGAGGTTGTTTAAATCTTTGAGAATTTTTTTTTTCTTATAATCATTAATGTTAATAAATGTCACGATTAATTAATACTGAGAGGTTGGTTAAATTTGTTATTGGTGATTAATTTTGATATCGTTATAGAGTTTTAATTTAGGATTGCGTTGTTGTTATGTGTATGAGATAACACTATCTTCTCGTTATTCATTGAGGATGATTAAGTCGAAAAGTTACATAGTTTTGACATTGCTCTTAACATTTTGTAAATTATATGTAAAGTTTCGCAAAATAATTACCAAAAAATCATACTAAATATAAAAAAAACCGATATAAAATAAAGTTTTATAGATTTTATATGATGAATTATAAAATATGGAAGGGAAAACTAGATTATATAATGAAATATGCATAGTGTTTTTTTTGGAAGAAAAAGTATATCCCTCAACAAAATTAACCATTTCCATTAAAGAAAAATAAAATTCACTCCATCTCTCTAGATGCAAAAGTAGTAAAGGTATAAAATTTTGTGTGTGAAAACTGAGAATTAGAGTTCAATGTTCCAAACAGCTCCATGTCCCTCCCCACAAGCTTTGTGTATGTCTTTCATTCTCTCCACCGACTTACATATACCACTGCATGACCAATCAAAAGATGCCACGCACACATTTCCCGTCCTTGCCTTCCAATCACAATCTACGTACAACATAACATTGAAATTATTTTCACAACATTACAAATAAACAAAGTTTCTTAACATGTGAACTACGTAGGAAAACGTACCAGGTGGGGTTCCGCAACACATGGACCGTTCATCCACATGTTCAACTTCCAGGCCCAATAACCACGAACCTAAGGATACGTCTTCATTTGCGTATTTGTGCAATATGGGCCTGCAAAACGCGATTCTCGTAAGTTAACACAATTCATTACTTCAAGTCTTCACGTAGAATGGGAAAGAACGATGAAAAATCACCAATTGATGGATATATAAGTTGCGAGATCCTTGGAGATGGCATATATTTGACCAGTGGCATGCCTGAAGTACTTGTTTCCTTCCTCTCCAAATTTCCAGTGCTCAGCCTCGTGATACTTTACTCCTCTGCCATGCATGTTCAAATAAGGTTACGATTACGAACAAATCTTTTAATGATTCATGGTTTAGAACAGGACCGTTTTTGCCACAATATAAAAGAGAAACCTCACTTTTGATATAGAACAGGACCAGATTTCATGCAACCAATGTAAACCCTGGGTCTTGATCGGTACTTGGCGAGTGTGCTCACTAGCATACCTGAATAAATACATAGATGAAAATTTTGGAAATAAAAGATTGTCTGATATATAAATGTTAGGTTTACAGATAAGGTTTCACAGGAAAGAACAAATACCAAATACCAATAAGACGTGAACCCAACTACATAAGACATTAATACCACTCTCATTCCAAAACTGTATTTCTTTCCTTTATTGCCTTGTTTCTTCCGGACAATTGTATTTTTGTTGGCTAAATTTGAAAGACATACCTAGATTTAAATGGACATCATCGTCTACCTTGACGTAGAAATCAGCATCCCACAAAGAAGTGATGGTGGAAAAGTAGAGGCGAGTCTTGGAAGATAGCTCATGATAACCTTCAACGTGGTCTAACCTGAGGAAGTCCTTGTGTTCTGCCTCTTCTGCATCAATTGCTTTATCCAAAACCCCCCCTGGTGTGGTGCTGTGCCCGATCACGAACCTCACAACAATGCCCTTCTCTTTCTCTAGCTCCTTCAAATCATTCCCTGTTTGTTTTCACACATCAAACACATTACTCTCCTTTTTCATTTCATCACATACATGCAGTAGTAGTAGTAGGCAAAAGCACAAAAATTGTGCTTTTGCCTAGTAGTGTACCTCTAGGTAACCATGTTTCGCGTATAGAGTCTCTTCGCCTTTTGCTGCTAAACGCTGTGTTAATACCAATCACCACAAAAGCCTTTCGCTTTTGCATTTTCTGCCCACCACTTTGGCTTCTCCTACCTGCTGTCAGTTCCATTTCCAACGTCGAAACTGCCTTATCCAGAGACCTTCATTTCACACATGTTATGAAAACAAAAAAAAAAACCAAAGTTAAAGTTTGAGATTTAGAAAATAAATTTAAGCATGGAGCAACGAGATTGGTGTAACTAAGTCGGAGATATTTATCTTACTTGATAGCTTGATGAGTCTTCACCACTTCCTCCATTACATCACCAGATCCGCCTTCGATAAGTTTCTGTCAGAAAAACATGAAAATCAGTTTCTTTTGTATGTGTCTGAACATAGTTTGGAATAACGAAACACAAGAAATTGTGTACTAACTCGCTTGTGATCACAATCAGGTGTGGATTGTTGCAGTGTATTTTCATGGTTAGAGGGTCGTGTCCACATCTGGCCACTAAAGAGTGTTCCTGCAAGAAAGCATGCAATGCATACAAAAAAAACTGTCTTTCCTGAAGCTGCTTTTCCCCTCATCTTTTCTATCTCAACAAGAACACCACAACACAATTGCGTCACGATCTTTCTGAAGACACCACCTTCAACTTAAATTCGCCCTTCACCAAGGTTTTCAGTACTTAAATCAGATGGAGCTGAAACATGGAAAGCAATTAATTCATCATGGGCATGTGGGATTTCCCATGTTGATTAGGTCGCAGGAATCAAGTAAATGCAACATTAGAAAGCAACATGGGTTACCGTTTTAAGGAAAAGTCTTGTGATCTACGTTTGTTGATGTAACTGTTAGTATTGTGTTGGAACAATTTGATTTAGCCATGAAATTTGGGTGGGTCTTGGGCATATCACGTGAGCATGAGTGGGATGTTCATTGCAAAAGGCAATGAATGTGTGAAGCAAAAATGTTTATCTTGCTTTCAAACACCGAAGAGAGCTAACTTTGATTCTCTTTGCCCATTAGGTACTGAACAAACAGTTTTGAAATCATTAGCAAAATCGAACATCATCATCACTAAACTACTTAGCTGTTTCCTTAATTGTTTATCATACAGTGAAATAAGAAATAGTTGATTAACAGAGGAGTATAAAAAACAAGACCAAATGAGTCAATTTACCTAAAAATGATGTGCTTGACTGAAAATCCTTAAAAAAAAGAATAGTAATACAGTGATTGGAAGAGATGTCTGAGAGTGTGATGTTCCTGGCCCTAACTCTATAAATGGCATTATAGTTATATGGTATGTTTTTGATTGCCAGAATGTTGGTAGTTTGATCATGTGGTTTTGATGATGCAACAAATTGAGGTATTAACAAGAAAATAACTACATTTTCCTCTGTTTGTGTGGGCAATCTTTCTAACACCAATTAAGTGTGTACTAAACAAACTTCGTACGTGTTAAAATGGAGATAAGATAGAGACAGCAACATATCCTACTACAATTCTCTGATTTCATGAATATTCTACGCTTGGATGGAAACATAAACCACAATTCGCGCTACTTACAATTCTTTATTGTCTTACATATTGAAAAATTGTGTGACAAATATTCAAATTCGTCAAATTCAACCCCTTGTTTTTTTTTTGTTCCATAAAATATGTCGTTTGGTTTTTAAATTTGTAAAGGGTGAAATAGTTTTTAAAAATCGTGAAGAAATAAGCTTTTATTCTTCTTCCATTCAATTGATTTTTTAAAGAAAAGTTGGAGGTGAAGAAGTGAGGGCATACATGAGTAAATGAATTGAATGATTTGGACTTTTAAACTAATCAAACAAATGGGCCGAGTTCCGGATCATTCTTTGTATTATCTTTTTTTTTTTGGATGTCTATTGTTTCTTGTTTTTTAATTTTTTTTAAAAAGATGACATAAATAAGAAAAAAAAACATTAAGATGAGAAGAATGATTGTAGTAATATTTTATAAGTATTCAATTGTTTAGAGAACTAAAAGGAATAAGATTTTCTTTTATGGATAGACAACTTTTGAAAATTAAATTATGAAGTATAGTTATTAAAATATTTTAAATGTGTTTTGCAAAATATAGTTATTTACATAAATAGATATAAGGTGGTGAAAAAAATCTACGTAGTTCATCACTTTATAGGAGCTGAAAGGGACATCAACGTGTGTAAGGTCTTGTGTAATATAACATTCAATATTATATGTTATATCTGCGGATATTCAATCTCCACATCAGTTTAAAGGTGGATAACAAATCTATGTAGTCCGTCACTTTAAAAAAGGTCGAAAAAGTCATGAGTGTGTCATGTCTTGGTGTGACATTCAATCTTGTGCATTTGCGAAGATTCAATCTCTACCATAGATTTAAAGGTGATGTACAAATATATGCACTCCATCACTTTGAAAAGAGGTATTATTGGTTGACAAAGTTCTTTTAACAAATTTTAACAAACTTTCTTATTTAGGTAAAAAAAATATTATTTTATTTTAATTAAAAAATAAAAATTTAAGTTTGTTAATTTCATTTTTAAAAATTTTGTTAAATTTGTCAAATTTTTTCTTGTCAAAAGATAATTTTCATTTGAAAAAGTTGAAAGATTTATTGATGTATGTCCGGTTTTGTGTATTGCGGAGGCTCAATCTTCATTGTTACTTATAAAAGAAAATGATTTTTTGACTACTAAATTTTGATAACTTTCTTTTATAATCTTAGGTGTTATCTTTTAAATGATTTTCTATTTTTTATTTTTCTCATTCTTAATATTTCAAAACATTTAGAAGATTCTAAGAAAAAATTGTTAAAATTCAGTAATCAAAGTATCATTATCCTACTTTAAATGCAGTTCATAATTTAAGAAAATATAATGATATTTTAACCTAATTTTAACTCATCATTCGAATCATTCTTAAATTCTTACATTACACTATTAAAAAAAATCAAAATAGGAAATTAAAGAATAATTAGAATATCATTATACTAAAACAAAACTAGTGAGATCGTCTTTTTGACGGTTGTAAAAGCAAAAAAGTATCCTAAAAGCTTAGTAATAAAACTTTAGCACTATGGTAGATTGAGCATACCTTCAATTTAAGGAGGTTTGTTTTCTCTTCTACACTGTTATGTTTAAAAGTGATCTGGCAGTCCATTATTTATGGAGAAATTAAACAAGGACGTTCATAAATCATCATAAAAAAATGTTAATATGACATGATTCTGTATTACCCAACATACAAAATTGATATTTTGATCTTGCTTATAAACACTAAAATACAATTCTAAACTTCAAAAATAAATAAAAAATGTAATTTTTTAATTTAAATTATTTAAATAAAAATAGTAGTGATTTTTAAACATAGGCGACGTCCATTTAAACCCATGCAAGTGATCAGTAAAATGAAAGAGTCTATTTTGTATGTACAGTAGTTTATTGGTTTAGAAGTAGAAAGTGTGGGAAAAAGTAGAGAACAGATGAAATACAACCTAATTCCTAAGATCACGACATAAGAATGTCATCATAGTTGAAATGGAAGAGGTTGTTCCAGGAGAAATCTCCGAAAGTGAAGTCCACCCTTAGGGGGCTCATCAGAGGCGCCTCTTTCACATCCTCAAACGACGTCGTCGAAATCCTGGATTCGTCTCCCAAGTTGTCCCACCAGGTGCCGCTGCTGTTGCCGCTGTTGCTGTTGGTAGCGAGAGAAGGAGGGTGGAGAGCGGCTGTTGCGGCGGCGGATTGTATGTCTCTCCGGGAGGAGGAGAGAGGGCGAGGAAGGGAGTGGACGAGGTCGGGGAAATTAAGGATGGCAGATGTTCCTTTCAAGAAGAAAGCGGCGGAGTCATAAGCCCTGGCCGCCATCTCAGGCGACGCGAAGGACCCGAGCCATATCCGGGTTTTCTGACCCGGCAGCCTTATCTCCGATACGTAACGTCCCCAGCTCCGCTTCCTCACTCCCCGGAATGCAGTTTCCGCCTCACGCCGGCGCTTCCTGGAACCTCCTTTCCCTTCTTCTTCTTCGGTTATGCTCATCACCTCAAAAACAAGTGTTACCCTCTCTCCCACCACCCCCAACACCCTTTATTTATTTACCCACACACTGTTCCTTGGAACTGTGAACTCTCGCTGTACCATGAATCTAGCTGGCATTTTCCTTTTACTAGTCCTCAACCAACACGGACACTTCTGAAATTTATCACCGTTGGTAATATTACTATTCTACTTTTTTATTTTATATTTTTATTTGGTTTAATATAAATAATTGATTAAAGTATTAGTGTATTTTTTTTAAAGAATCGATGATTCATACTAAATCATATAAAAAAAATAAAGAGTTAAATATGTTTTTGGTTCTTTAACTTTCAGTAAATTTTAGAATTAGTCCATTTTAAAATTTTGGACTATTTTAGTTACTCATATTTTGAAATAAGTAGATTTAGTACTTTTAATCAAATTTTGTTAAGTTTATATGACATTTCAAGTACGTTTAATAATAGTATTTGACTTAACATCAAAGCAAAAATGTATTAAATAATATAAATAACTCAAATACAATCTTGAAATGCGTACGAAACATCAAATAAATCTAATAAAATTTGATTGAAATGACTAAATTCACATATTTTGAAAGATAAAAGACTAAATTAGTTTAAAATTTTAAAATAAACTAATTCTAAAATTCACTAAAAAATAAACGATAAAAAACATATTTTACCCACGGATAAAAGATGAAACTCAAAAAAATGGAATTCAAATTTTCCTATGTTTACTAGAGAAGAAACGTCAAATATTTGTTACTACAAAATTATTGAAGTCATGAGTACGTAAATCTTATTAAATTCGTGTAAAAAAAATTAATGGTGGTATCACACAGTAATAATCCCTTTTGTAGTCTATTTATGTTTTCTAGAGAATTTAAAATATTTTATGCAACTATTCGGTACTCGTGTTGTACTTTCGTTATTGAAATTGTAGCAAAGACACGTCATTAACGACTGTAGCCAATAGTTGAATTCATTCGTTAGAGAAAAATATAATTTTAAATTTAAGAATCTTGTAGATTAAGTGAATGTTTTTGTTATTAGATTTTTTTTATTATAAATACAAATAAAACAAATCATAAATAATTTCAAAATTCTAAATAAAATGCATGTACTTAATTTATAAATGAATTTCAAGCTTTGGAAAAATAAAAAGTGACGGGATATATTTTTAAGAAAGGTTCCAACTTTCGCTAAACCTCTACAAAATGTGCTATAATTTGTTTAAGTTTCACTGTTATATAGAATTTTTTTTTTATTGAAGTGTAAGTTTGAAAAATTATGTTTGAGTTATATAAATAATATTTCTTATAACTTAAAAAGGAAACTTGCGTGTGTGTTTGTGTTTTTAACTTTTTAAGTTTGAACAAAGAGTAGTTTTTTTATATATAAATATCGGATTTATAGTAGTTAATTTAAAAATATAACTCTCTGAAAGTGAAGGAAAAAAAGTGATGCAAAATTTAAACTAAACAATAAATACTTTTAAAAGTCCAGTTATACATCTCAATCTTCAATAAAACTGTATTGACTTAAATATAACTATTCTATTTTATTATTTTATTATCCATCTCACAGTATATTTTTTCTAAAAAAAGAAATAATAAAACAGTTATTTTTGAAAATCGATGGAATTTGGTGATAAATTTAAAAAATTGATATATTTTATTTTTTGAAACTGACAAAAAAATTTCATCAAATTTATGTTAATTAAATTAACAAAATAAACAATTTTTTTGAAAAAAACTTTAATTTTTTTAAAAAATCCTTGATTTTTTAATAAATTTAACAAAAATATTAAATTACATCAAATTTTTTACATAAAATCAAATTGCATCAATCTTCACATATCATGATCAATTTTTTTGACAAAACTAAAAATCAAATGATTAATTATTTTTTTTTCGTGAAAGAGAATATAAGATAATTTAGTTGCGTGTCCTAATTGATGACTTAACCTAGGTTGAAGCTAGGGAGCAAGAAAATGTGAAGCATGTTGATAGATTTGAGGTAGGGTGAATAGGTTGAATTTGTTTGTTCATATAAATAGGTATGGTTTTGTTTGTCAGTTATTTGTAATTTGCAACAGAAGGTGCCACATACCATCCTTTATTTGTCCACTTCTTCAACTTTAATTATTTCATGTTTCTTACGTTACACTAACTCACACACTGCAATTACTGTTAATTTTCTCTCCTAACTTTCCACTCCGTTCTTGGCAATTTCTTAACACCAATTATAACAACTTCCTGCCACATTTTTTCCTTTCATTCACATAATGTTAATCTGGTTAGGTTTTTAACAGAGACGGATAAATATTATATTTCACCATCCCAAGCTTTTTGGTATATCTTAAACTGTTAAAAAACAGTATTGATTTTGTGTTTAAAAAAGTAAATAGAAAATAAAAAATATTTTTGATGAGGTAAACCAGTACGTAACGTGTAGATCAGCATGACATAAGTGAAGGGTTAAAAAGTACATTTTGAAAAGAGTTTTCAGAAACAAGTTTTTTTTCTATAATGTCTTCTTTCTCTCTTTTTTTCTCCTATGTTTCATTTCCGTCTCTTCTTCTTTCTATAAAGCTATGATGGTACAGCAGTGACCGTAGCAACCGTAACAGCTATCATATGATGCAGTAAAAGATAATACTTTAGTCTTTTTTTGTTAATATAGGTGTAATTAGTAATGATGTGGTGCACAAAGCAATAACTCTCTCTCACTCCCCCTCTGTACATATCCAATTGGGCTAAGAGAGCCCAACTTTTCCCTTCCCTTCTTTTTAATTCAATTGCAATTCAACTTAGGTTATGTTTAAAAACTAAAAAAATATAACAAATTGCAAATAATAATTAAAATAATATATTATCTTAAAAAATCCGACTACGCCTTGATTCGTTGTTCCACAAACTTCAACTCATAATTTTCAATGCAGTTAGTATATATATATATATATATATATATATATATATATATATATATATATATATATATATATATATATATATATATATATTTTTTTATATATATATATATAAAAAAT